>Ga0105047_10001082_pt1 | contig 47997 bp, 34 predicted proteins | sample MAT04_FD_78384 | JGI IMG/M metagenome (GOLD analysis project Ga0105047, IMG submission 78384) | Freshwater microbial communities from Lake Fryxell liftoff mats and glacier meltwater in Antarctica - MAT-04 (megahit assembly) | ecosystem: Environmental > Aquatic > Freshwater > Ice > Liftoff...
ATTCTAAACTATCTTTTGAAGATTGTCATCTGCATCTTGAATGGAGAAGCCCGGCTGTAGTAAAGGGTGAGGGGCAAGGAAGAGGTAATAGTGGCGTCTTCCTTCAATCCAGATACGAGATCCAGATATTGGATAGCTATAATAATGAAACTTATTATAATGGCCAGGCAGGATCTATTTACAAACAACACGCTCCTCTGGCAAATTCATGTGTTAAGACTGGTGATTGGAATTCGTATGATATCATCTACAAAGCGCCGAGATTTGACAGTTTTGGCACCAAGCTCGAAACTGGAAGAATAACTCTTATCCATAATGGAATTATAATTCAGAATAATGCGGAAGTAGTAGGTACAACTGAATATATAGGATATCCGAAGAGTCCTGTACACGGTGGAGCGCCGATTATATTGCAGGACCATGGTGATTTGGTAAGTTACAGAAATATTTGGGTTAGAAGGCTTTGATTTAATATCTTAACTCTTGGGAAATGACAAAATTCGATACGATTATTTTTGATTTAGGTGGCGTACTTATAGACTGGAATCCTCGCTATTTGTTTAGGCATTTTTTTGTTTCCCATGAAGCAATGGAACATTTTTTAGGAGAAGTTTGTACTACTGACTGGAATGAAATGCAGGATGCCGGGAGATCATTTAGTGAAGCTACAGATATACTCACCAACGAATTTCCTGAGTATAAAAATGAAATTCTTATGTATTATCAAAGGTGGAAAGAAATGCTTGGAGGTCCGATTCATGATACAGTACAAATCTTGACAACATTAAAAGATTCACAGCAATATAAAATTTATGCTTTGACCAACTGGTCTGATGAATCATTTCCTTTGGCTTATGAAATGTTTGAATTCCTTCCTTGGTTTGACGGAATTCTGGTGTCTGGTGCTGAAAAAATGAAAAAACCAGATCATCAAATATTTGAATTACTGTTGGAAAGGTACGGTATTAATAGAGAGACATCTATTTTTATTGATGATAATAAAAATAATATTAATGCTGCCAGTAACCTTGGTATTCAATCGCTTCATTTTAAATCGCCTGCACAATGTCGATCAGAATTATTGTCATTCAATATCCATGTTTGAATTATTGGCTATATTTCACAAATGAGATTTTAACTTCAGAAGACTCTAATTCAATGGACTTTATTCGAAAAATATATATCGGCTGGTGTCATAAGGTAAAAATGGCGTTATTTTATTCTTAAGAGTAATTTTGGTCTCATTAAATTTTAAACATATTAAAATCCTTTGTGTTTCCTTCTTATATAATACATTTATGGAAACAGTTTATTTTGGGGCAGGATGTTTTTGGTGTGTGGAAGCCGTTTTTTTTAGGCTCAAGGGCGTTGATCAAGTTATTTCGGGGTATATGGGAGGTCATATTAAGAATCCTGCATACAGGGAAGTATGTGATGGTAACACTGGACATGCGGAGGTGATTAAGGTAGTTTTTAATCCTATGATCATACCCTTTAATACATTACTTGACGTTTTTTGGACTACACATGATCCCACCACACTAAATAGACAAGGGGCGGACAAAGGGACTCAGTATCGTTCAGCTATTTTTTTTACCAGCGAAAACCAAAAAAATGAAGCAGAGCTTTCCAAATCAAATGTCGCGACACAATATTGGAACGATCCGATAATTACTGAAATAAACCCTGCGGATGTATTTTATGTGGCGGAAGAATATCACCAGCATTTTTATGAAAACAATCCTGAACAGTCGTATTGTTCCATTGTAATTCCTCCCAAAATCTCTAAACTGCAAAAAAGATTTAGTCATTTGTTAAAATTAAATTGATATGTCTTCAGAATATAATAAATTATCTCCTGATGAAGAATATGTAATACTGCGAAAAGGTACCGAAAGACCTTTTACCGGAGAATATGATAAATTTTTTGCTACCGGAAAGTACATCTGCAGACAATGCAATAGTCCTTTGTATCTCTCTTCATCCAAATTTGATTCAGGATGTGGCTGGCCGGCATTTGATGATGAAATACCCGGTGCAGTAAAACATATTCCAGACAAAGACGGAAGACGAACTGAAATTCTTTGTGGTCATTGTGGAGGACATCTAGGCCATGTTTTCATAGGTGAGCGTATCACCAGCAAAAATACTAGACACTGCGTGAATTCAATTTCTCTAAGGTTTATCCCTGATAAAATGGAATGAAACTTTTTTTAAACGCTATTTGTTAAGTTTATTTATGGTATTTTACCTTAGCATTTTTAAAATTACCAATCAATAATATGTCATTAGAAACAACAAAACAAAAAGCCAAGTCATTTTTTAAAAGATTATTGCTGGTTTTAATTCTTGCCTCTATAGTTTTTTCAGGAGTGTATTACTTTTATAGAACATATACTGTAAGTGAAGGCACCAGAACTGGCATTTTATTCAAGATATCAAAGAAAGGAAAGCTGTTTAAAACCTATGAAGGTCAATTGCAATTGGCTGGGACTGCGATAATGAATAAAGAGAGTAGTTTTGAGTTTTCTGTTGAGAATGCAGAAGTTTACAGTACGATGCAATCTCTAGAGGGTAAAAATGTTAGATTACACTACAAAGAAATGATAGACGCTTTTCCATGGCAAGGAGATACCGACTATATGGTGTATCAGGTAGAAGAAGTAAAATAAATTCGTAACCTTTTGCGTGTCTTTTTAATTCAGCTAGAAATAAAATTTCTTTTTATTTAAAGCATTATAGATTATCATGCATCAATAATCTTAAAGTAAAGTTTTCATTTATCTTTTTATGTTTTCACAGTAAAACAGAATTTCATACATGGTATTACTTCACGAACTTGAAAAACAAGGTAATTTTTTATTCAGATGCAGAAGTTATTTTCCTTTGCTTTTACTACTTCTGGCTTTATGGGTATATAGTTCTATGATCATTAGAAACCCTGGGCTATTTTTTGATACAAGTATCACCATTCTGGAAATATTGGCCATTTCAATTTGCCTAATAGGTTTAATCATCCGGATATGTACTGTGGGCTTTACGCCGGCGAATACATCAGTGAGAAATAAAGATGGAGGTCAGGTTGCTGATATCGTAAACACCACTGGAAACTATATTATCGCAAGACATCCGCTTTATCTTCGAAACTCTTTTATGTGGTTGGGGATCTCAGTTTTGACAGGGGATATTTGGTTCTTGTTGGCATTTTCATTGGCTTATTGGATATATTATGAATGTATCCTGAATGCGGAAGAACAATTTTTAATCCGAAAATTTGGTGAAAAATTTACATTGTGGGCTTCCACTACGCCTGCTTTTATCCCAATATTTTCAAAATGGACGAGTGCAAACCTAACCTTAGTTGGAAAAAGGTACTTAAAAAAGAAAAGAACGGTTTTTTTACGATATTTCTTTTGGTTTCAATTATTAATTGCTGGTATTGCTGGCTTACTTACAATCAATGGCTCACAGGTAAGGGATGGAATTTAAGAACAGCCATTATCATCGGAGTATTTTATTTCATATTCAAATCCTTCAAGATAGAATCTACTTGGCTGAATGAAGAAGGGAGGTTGAAAAGTTGAGTGTGTGTAACAAAACGTACTTTTTTTTGATAAATTTAGAACTGGGTTGGTAGTTCCATTTAGAATTAAGTTTCGGGTAGAAAATTTTCTCTACTTACCTACAGCCTTTGAAGGGGAGACAAGCACTTCAATTAGAAGAATTGGGTAGATCGTCCCTTCGGGGAAAGATGGTAAAGAAGGGCAAAAACAAATTTGTGCAATTCGTTAAACACACTAGTTGAAAACGTAAATGCACAGATCTCAGGTAATTATTTTATTTTTGCATATTCAAAAAAAAATTTTTATGCTTGATGTTAAAGTAGGTATTGTACAGATGTCCTGCGTAGGTGATAAAAGAGAAAATCTTATACGTGCTATTCAAGGTATCAAAGATGCTGCACACGATGGCGCTCAAATCATCTGTCTTCAGGAATTGTTTACATCCTTATATTTTTGTGATGTTGAAGATTATGATAATTTTAAACTCGCAGAATCTATTCCTGGTCCTACCACTGAAACGTTGTCTGTCATAGCGGCTGAACTGAATGTGGTTGTCATAGCTTCTTTATTTGAAAAAAGAGCATCAGGATTATATCATAATACGACAGCGGTCATAGATGCAGATGGCAGTTATCTGGGCAAATATAGAAAAATGCACATTCCTGATGATCCTGCTTTTTACGAAAAATTTTATTTTACACCCGGTGATCTGGGGTATAAAGTGTTTCAAACCAAATATGCTAAAGTCGGAGTATTAATATGTTGGGATCAATGGTATCCGGAAGCAAGCAGAATAACTGCATTGATGGGCGCTGAAATATTATTTTACCCGACTGCTATAGGATGGGCTGCATCACAGGATGAGGAGACCAATGAAGATCAATATAATGCCTGGGAAATAATACAGAGATCCCACGCAGTGGCCAATGGTCTTCCTGTGGTCAGTGTGAATAGAGTGGGATTTGAACAAGATGGAGCTATGAAGTTTTGGGGTGGTAGTTTTGTAACCAATGGTCAGGGTAAAATTTTGTACAAGGCTTCACATGATCAGGAAGAAACAAAAGTAGTAGCAATAGATCTTGGGCAGACAGATTCTTTTCGCATCCACTGGCCATTTCTCAGAGATAGAAGAATAGATAGTTACTTACCGATCACCAAGCGATTCATTGATGAAGATTGATTTTACACCCAGAGAACTTGGATATCATTTTCCAGCAGAATTTGCTTTACAACGAGCGATGTGGTTGTCTTGGCCTCACAAGGAAGCTTCCTGGCCTGGTAAATTAAATTCAGTGTACCATCCATACTGTGAATTTATCCTCAGGGTCGCTGATCATCAGCAAGTTTGTATTAATGTAGCAGACCAGAGGATGCAGGATTTTGCTAAAGATAAAATTTTGAAATGCAGATATGCACTTTCTATAGGGGATGTAAGTCATTTACTTGACAACATTATTTTTTATCATCATCCCACAAATGATGCATGGTGTCGTGATCATGGACCTGCATTTGTGATCAATCAGGAATCAAAAAGTAAAGCTATCATCGATTGGAGGTATAATGCATGGGGAGACAAATATCCTCCCTATGACCTGGATGATGTTATCCCATCTTTGATCGGACAAAAAATGGGTCTAGCAGTGTTTCATCCCGGGATTGTTATGGAAGGTGGTAGTGTTGATTTTAACGGAAAAGGAACATTATTAACTACTTCAGCATGTCTTTTGAATAAAAACAGAAATCCCCATCTTTCACAATATGAAATAGAACAATATTTAATAGAATTTTATGGGGTTGAAAAAATATTGTGGCTGGATGAAGGCATAGTGGGAGATGACACGGATGGACACATTGATGATATTACCAGATTTGTTAATGAAGATACTGTAGTCACCGTAATTGAACACAATAAAGAAGATGAGAATTATCATTTACTAAAAGAAAATCTAAAAGTGCTCAAAAAAATGAGACTTCAGGACGATAAACAAATTAATATCGTTGAACTTCCAATGCCTTCTCCTGTCATATATGAAGATCAGAGATTGCCTGCTTCTTATGCTAATTTTTATATTTCCAATCAGAATGTGATTGTTCCGACTTTCAGAGATGATAAAAATGACTCGGATGCTTTAGACATTCTGCAGGAGTGTTTTCCTGAAAGAATAGTCATCGGTATTGATTCAGTGGATATCATCTGGGGACTGGGAAGCTTTCACTGTCTCAGTCAGCAGGAACCTATGGTTTAAAATTAATCACTAAGATTTCCTTGAGTTATTTGTCTAATAATTCTTTATCAAATAATTCTAAAATTCTTCGGTATTCATCAACCCATGACGATGTTTTAGTAAACCCATGAGATTCTACTGGAAATACAGCTAGGTCCCAGTCTTTTTTACCCAATTCAATGAATCTCTGGCTTAGTCTGACTACATCCTGAAACTGTACATTATCATCCACCATACCATGCAGCATTACCAATCTATCTTTCAGGTTTTCAGCAAAATATATAGGAGAACTTCTTCTGTAAGCTATAGAGTCTGTCTCTGGAAAATTCAGGATATTGGAAGTGTAACCATGATTATAATGTGCCCAATCGGTTACTGATCGTAGTGCTGCACCTGCTTTAAATACACCCGGCTCAGTAAGCAATGCCATCAATGTTATGAATCCTCCATACGAACCACCATAGATACCAACTTTATTTTTGTCAATGTGTAGTTTATCGACGAGAAATTTTTTCCCATCCAACTGATCCGAAAGATCCAAACCTCCCATATGTCTATATATACCTGTACGAACGTCTCTACCGTAGCCATCACTACCTCTATAATCAATGTCAAGGACAGTGTAGCCTTTGTCGGTAAGTAAGTTATGAAACATGTACTCCCTGTGGTAACTGCTCCAGTAATTGTGTGCATTCTGAAGATATCCGGCGCCATGAACAAAAATGATAGCAGCTTTATTTTTAGTCTTTGATTTTGGCTGATATAGTCTGGCATAGACTTCATGTCCATCCCGAGCTTTAAAAGTAATCACTTCAGGTTGCCTCCAAGGATATTTTTTAAATGCTTCTGTGGTAGAATATGTAATTTGTTGAGCTGTGGAGTTGGGTTTATTTTCTGCAATAAATATCTCCCAAGGCTGATTTTTGTATGAGTATCTGTATAGAAGTGTTTTTTCATCCGGCGACAATTCGACTTCATATGAACCGTCTTTAGTAAGAATACCAATCATTTTTCCTGTTTCAGTATCCAAACTGTAAAACGTTCTGTTTCCAGGGTGATTAGTATTGGTCGTGAGATAAAAGGACTTACCTGAATTGGAAAGTTTTGCATCTCTGACTTCCCATTTACCACTAGTGAGTTGTTTTTTTAGACCTGAAGTCAAATCCATAAGATATAAATGTGAATAGCCGGATGCTTCGGACTGAAAGTATATTGTTTTGTCATCAGGCAAAAAACCTATAGTTCCATTGCCGTATCCTATACCTGGTCCATTGATCCATGCTTCATCATGTTGGTGGTCCAACTCTGTGATATTTCCAGTCATTAGGTCTAAACTTATGATCCATCGGTCTTTGTTGTCCTGACTTCTTATGTCCATCACTGATCTTGATCCTGATTTATTAAATACGGGGCTTCCGTGTTCTATTGGTTTGGCTTTATTCTCTTTTTCTCTTAAGGACGGATATTCAAGGTAATAAGCCGGATGTGTATTAATTCCTGTCAATCCAGCAAAATCAACCCTATAAAAAGTATCTTTTTCTACACTATATATCCAGTATTTGTTTTCTCCCAGATTATTTACCGATACTTTAGGCCTTGCATTTACATTTTTGGTGTACCCGTCTTCATGAATAAATTGTTCCACCTTTGTGGGCGCAGATTTGGGGTAGTCTGACAGTTGAAAGCAAACATATTTTCCATCAGGAGAAGGGGTAACGTCATTCAGCGAATATGGATCATAAATATACTCTTTTGGAAAAAAGTCAATATTTTCCTTAGATCGTTTGTCATTCCATACTTTTTTTGTTTCGGTTTCTTGTATATATGTAAAGAGTTCTTTTTGTTGTTTTTTTAAAAAATTATCTTTTACCGGGTTTTCAGCATCTTTACTTTTTTTGAAATTTGTGAGCTGAATGATAGAAATATCATTGATATTCATTTGGTAGATATTGTCCCCCTGTTGAAAATATATTACGTTTCCATCTGTCCCTCTGCTTAAATTATAAACTCTATTGGATGAAACAAAGACTTTTTTAATTACTTTTTCTTTTTTGTTAAAAGAATAAATTCCTCCATTTTTTAAATAATAAATAGTTTCATAATCCTGTTGATTTTTGAAGGGTATAGACACATTGTATTTTAGATTTGTTGGAAGTTTTTCAGGTTTAGACATGCCACTTTTCCAAAAATATGTACTACTTCCTGGCTCATTATCAGGATTCCAGTTAAAATATATAGTACTGCCATCGTAAGACCATTGATGACCTGAAGGCTGATGGCCTATAAATTCGTCACCTTTCATAATGCTCTCTAGCGTCAAGTTCTGAGCTGATGTGTGTGTAAGAAAACCAAATGTGACAAGAATTGATATTAATGATTTCATATAATAAGTGAATGATTTTGATTATTGATGAATAGGCATTCAAGTTGCATGCGCACTTTTTATCAGACATTGTTTAAACACTCTTTCGATGCTGCTTTTTTCTACATCATGGCCAATGAATACAATTTTACTTAATTTAATTTCATCACCACCCCAAACGCTTCCTTCTTCAATTCGATAGCTTTTGTATACCGATTGAATTATGATCCGATTTTCCATATCTGCTATATCGAGGATACCTTTGATCCGATATATCTGATGTTTATTGACATGGAGTAATAACATAAGTGTATGTCTAAGATGTGCAAAATCAAATGGCTTATCAAAGATTAATGTAAATGTTTGTATTCCGTTGTGTTTATATTGGTAGTCTGTTGAAATTTTTGCTGTCTTTTTTTCAGTTCGGTCCGTGGCTTGTCCTGAAAATTGCAATATTTCCTGATTTGAAAAATGACCTTCAATGCCTTCAAATATTTTTGCAAAAGGATTTATTTCACTGATAAGTAATCTCAAATCATTAATCTTAACTTTATCAACAAGGTCACATTTATTGAGTAAAACTATATCCGAAAATACAATTTGTCTTCTTGCTTCATCTGATTGCTCAATACTTTGCTGCATATATTGAGCATCTGCCAGACAAATGGTATTTTTTAATACGTAGTTTTTATCCATAAAACCACCTGTCCAGATGGTCTCAGCCACTGCCGAAGGATCTGCTATTCCGGTAGTTTCTATTATTAATATATCAAACTCACTTCTTCTTTTTTCAAGATCGAAAAGCAAATCATATAGTTTTTCATTCAGATTGCAACACAAACAACCGGCTGTAAGCTCGACCACATCCTCTACACTATCTATAATCAATGCCCCGTCAATATTGGTTTTACCTATCTCATTTTCAATGACAATAATACGTTTATCCGATTGATAATGAATGAATTGGTTAAGAAATGTGGTTTTACCAGATCCCAGAAATCCTGTGACGATATACACTTGTATTTTGTTAATTGACATAAATATTCTTTATGATCATCATGATTTGATAGGTCAAATGTAGAAAAAATGTAGGTGAACACTGCTGTTTTCAATTATAATTTGGGATCAGAATCTTTTTCTTTTTGCGTATAAAGCATGTTTAGCAAATCGACAATTTGAATCAAAAGACATTAATTTTAAGTTTAGGATAGATTGTGCGAAAAATACTCAGCTCTTATTTTCATAAGAAAAAATCTTAGTATCAATTATATAATCCGTATCTTTGTGGTACATAAACTCATACTAAATTGCTTATTTTCTGACCTATATTGGTCAACTTATCATCTTTAGAAATTAGAAAATCAATACTTTGAATTAAGCCGTAGCCAAAAGAAGACACTAAAGTTGGATTTTTTGAAAAGGTGTTTAAAGTATTTTCTACTCATTTGCAATGTCAAAATTAGCAGCAGAATATAAATTTATTGACTTGTCCGATTATGGCAGACCGATAGCTCGAAGTTGGGCACATTATCTGTCTTTGACCAATGTGACCCCTATTCATGTAACACTGATTTTTGGGTTATGCGGTATAGTTGCCATATTCTTTATACTAAGTGGGCAGTTTTGGTTTGCTGGTTTTTTTCTTATTCTAAAATCAATTATTGATGCTGTTGACGGAGAATTGGCTAGAATAAAAAAGACACCATCTTTTACCGGGAGATATCTGGATTCTATATTTGACAGTATCCTGAATTTTTTATTTCTCCTTGCGATTTGGTTTGTAACCGATGTTACTTTTGTTTTGATGATATGTGCATATCTAGCCATGCAATTGCAATGTAGTTTGTACAATTATTACTACGTAATATTAAGAAATGCTACTTCAGGTAGTGATATGACGAGTAAGATTTTTGAACTAAAACCACCAAAGGCTTTTCCTGGAGAAAATCAGCAAAAGGTCAATATCCTTTATTATATTTTTAATATTTTATACATATTATTTGATAAGACAGTCCAGTTTCTGGATCCCAAGGCATACAAGTCAAAATCTTTTCCTTCCTGGTTTATGACGTGTATTTCTTTTTATGGGCTTGGTTTTCAATTGTTATTAATGGCTGGTATGCTATGCATTGGATGGATAACATACATTATTCCTTTTTTTATAGGATATAGTGGGTTCATTATTTTATTCGTGTTATTAAGACGGATTATTTTGTAAATAATAATTAACTCATCCTAATATTATTATTAATACTTTTATTTTGGCATTTCTTTCTAGTTATGAACTAAATAAAACCAAATAAAATAGGAAAATTAGAACAAATGAAGACAATATTACTAAATATTTAAGCATTCTTCTAAAGTGGGATTTGTTTTAATCAAACAATACAATAAAAAATGGGATTCTTCTATCTCACCTCAACACAGCACATATCTCATCCAGTACAGCACTCCCGGGACAAAGTTCTTTTTCAGTCAACTGATTGAGTGGTGTGTTTGTGGTGTTGATGAGCTCATTTAGTTCTTTGCTGTCTTTGTCCAGATAAAGCAGGCCTGTGAGAATCTCATGTTTTGCCCGCGCATGATGTAAGGCGGTGATGATCGAAAGCTTGTTTTCAGGATTCCATTGTGGAGATACTTTCTGTAGCCTGATCATTGTACCGTCATGCATTTCCAATTTTTTTACCATGGTATGATCGTAATCAGTTAAAATTTCTTCCTTTACTGGTACAAAATCGAGATTGGACAGGGCTTCATTATGTTCTCTCACATAATCATAAGATTTGGTAGATCCAGGATTGTTATTAAAAGTGACGCATGGCGATATCACATTTATGAACGAGAATCCTGAGTGGGCCATAGCCGCTTTTATCAAAGGTATGAGTTGTGATTTATCACCACTGAAACTTTGTGCAACAAAAGTTGCACCCAACTCGATGCAGAGTGCACACAAGTCTATACTTTCGAAAGTATTCATGTGCCCTGATTTTGAGACCGAACCATAGTCCGCAGTGGCCGAATCTTGACCTTTTGTGAGTCCATAGCAACCATTATTCATGACTATATACGTCATATTTAGATTTCTCCTTACGACGTGCACAAACTGCCCCATGCCAATAGATGCCGTGTCGCCATCACCTGAAACGCCCAGATATAGCATAGATCTATTTGCTAAATTAGCACCTGTGGTCACGGATGGCATACGACCGTGTACGGAGTTAAATCCATGCGAATTGCTAAGGAAATATGCAGGAGTTTTGGACGAACAACCAATACCTGACATTTTAGCGACTCTGTGTGGCTCTATATTGAGCTCAAAACAGGCATCCACAATAGCTGCACTGATAGAGTCGTGGCCACATCCCGCACATAATGTGGAGATGGTTCCTTCATAATCCTTACGATTGTATCCGAGCTCATTTTTGGGCAGTCTTGGATGGGCGAATTTGGGTTTTATATATGTCATTCGGAATTTTAGTTAGCAGGTTGAAGTAAATGGTGGTAAATTTGATTTAGAATTAAGTCTGCAGTTATTGGAAACCCATCATAGTTCAGAATTTTTATAAGTTTTTTGGGATGGATTTCCAGTTCATTGATGAGTAAAGCTCGCATTTGTGCATCTCTGTTTTGTTCTACTACAAATACAAGTTTATGATTTTCAATAAAGTCTACCACTGAATCGTTAAAAGGAAATGATTTGATACGCATAGCATCTATATGTTCGCCATTTTCTTTTAAGATATCCATAGCTTCTTTAGAAGCATCAGTGGTTGTTCCAAAAAAAATAAGTCCGTTTTCAGATTGTGTTCCTTTTTGATAAAACTCAGGTGCAGGGATGATCTTTTTTGCTGTTTCAAATTTACGCAACAATCTGTCCATTATTCTAACGTAGGTAAGAGAGTCCTCGGAGTAAGCTGCATTTTCATCATGCGAACTTCCTCTCGTGAAAAATGATCCTTTTGAAGGGTGAGTAGCTGGAAGTGTCCTGTATGGAATGCCATCTCCATCTACATCTTTGTATCTTCCCCATTCAGGAAGTGCATCTAGTTGTTCAGCAGAAAGTACCTTGCCCCGATTATATTTTCTATTGTCATCCCATGTAAAAGGTGCTGTCATATGTTCGTTCATACCGAGATCGAGATCAGACATCATAATTACAGGTGTTTGTAATTGTTCAGCATAGTCAAAAGCATCAGCCATCATATCAAAACACTCTGTAGGTGTAGCAGGTATAAGAAGTACATGTTTGGTATCACCGTGCGATGCATAAGCTGCTGATATATAATCAGATTGCTGTGTCCGAGTAGGCATACCGGTAGAAGGTCCTGACCTCTGCACATCCACTAAAACGACCGGAATTTCAGAATAGTAGGCCAAACCAAGGAATTCACCCATTAAGGAGACACCTGGCCCACTCGTTGCCGTAAAAGAACGGGCACCATTCCAGTTGGCGCCGATAGCCATACCTATCGCAGCGAGCTCATCTTCTGCTTGTACTATGGAGAAATTATTTTTTCCGGTTATCGGGTCTATCCTAAGCTTTCGGGCGTATTCTTCAAAAGAACTAACTAGAGATGTGGATGGTGTAATAGGATACCAAGCTACTACTGAAGCACCGCCGTAAACCGCACCGAGACCAGCAGCGGCATTGCCGTCAATCATGATTTTGTCGCCTACAAGGTCTCTTCGTTCTACTCTGAATTCCAGAGGGTAGACAAAGTTGTCTTTAACATAGTCACTGCCAAGATTTAAAGCTTTTACATTTGGGGCTATAAGTTTTTCTTTGCCCTTAAACTGATCGGCAAAGAGGGCTTCTATCACACTGTTATCAATATTGAGCAATCTGGCTAAAACACCGACGTACATTACGTTTTTAAACAATTGCTTTTGTCTGGGGTCAGTAAATTCCCGATTACAAATATCCATAAGCGGGACGCCTAAAAAATGAATGTCATCTCTTAAAAAAGAGTCATGAAGCTTTTTAGTATTGTCATACAGGAAATATCCCCCCGATTTGACTGAAGCAATATCACGCTTTAAGCTTTGTGGATTTACGCTGACGACAAGATCAATTCCTTCTTTGCGACCCAAATAACCCTTTTCACTCACCCGAACTTCATACCAAGTAGGAAGGCCCTGAATATTGGATGGAAAAATATTTTTTGCAGAAACGGGGACGCCCATTCTAAATATTGATTTGGCAAAAAGATAATTGGCACTTGCTGATCCAGTACCATTGACATTGGCAAATCTGACTACAAAATCATTTACTCTACTCATACGTAACAAAGATGACCTGCTTTGGCAGTATTATATAAAAATTGTTTCATGTCCCAAGCTGCAGTTGGGCAGCGTTCAGCACAAAGACCACAATGCAGACACATGTCCTCGTCTTTGACCATTACTTTTCCTGTTTTCAGTATATCAGAGACCAGCAGATCCTGATCTTTATTGATAGCAGGTACAAGGAGTTTCATTCTTAGGGTATCTTCATTGTCTTCATTATTTGTAAAGGTGATACAACTGGTGGGGCAGATGTCCATACATGCATCGCATTCAATACATTTATTTTCGGTAAATACAGTTTGCACATCACAATTGAGACATCTCTGGGCTTCTTTAAATGCAGTTTTCATATCAAAACCCAGCTCTACCTCCTTTTTACGGTCAGCCAAAGTTACTTTTTTGTCAGCTTGAGGTACAATATATCTTATGTCTGTAGCGATATCGTTATCATAACTCCATTCATGGATGCCCATTTTAGTACTGAATAATTTCACATCCGGATCAGGCCGCTGACTGATATCCCGATCGTTACAAAACATATCAATAGAAATAGCAGCCTGATGGCCTTGGGCAACCGCTGTAATTACATTTTTTGGTCCAAGTGCGGCATCACCACCAAAAAATACTCCAGAACGGGAAGATGCAAAAGTGGCATCATCTATTTTAGGCATCTCCCACTCATCGAACTCAATACCTAGATCGCGCTCTATCCATTCAAATCTATTTTCCTGACCTACAGCAATGATCACATCGTCAGCAGGGTAGAATACATCTGGTTCGCCGGTAGGTACTAGTTTACGTTTACCGTTTTCATATATTGCACTCACTTTTTCAAACATCATGCCTGTAAGCCTGTTATTTTCAATAACAAAGTTTTTTGGCACATGATTATCAATGATCGGAATGTCTTCATGCATGGCATCTTCTTTTTCCCAAGGTGACGCCTTCATTTCCTTAAAGGGACTTCGGACGATTACCTTTACATCTTCACCACCCAGACGTCTGGACGTGCGACAGCAATCCATAGCAGTATTCCCTCCACCAAGTACAATGACTTTTTTACCTATCTTGTGTGTATGCTCAAAAGCTACACTTGCAAGCCATTCAATACCAACATGTATGTTGTCTTTTCCTTCTTCCCTTCCTGGTATGATCAGATCTTTACCTCTTGGCGCCCCTGTACCCACAAAAACCGCATCGTAATTTTTGTTGATAATTTCTCTCAGACTTGTGATATAAGTATTGAAATGTGTGATTATATCCATATCAAGAATATAATTTACTTCCTGATCAAGTACTTCAGCTGGTAGTCTGAAAGATGGGATCTGGCTACGCATCATACCACCACCTTTGTGCTGATTGTCATAGATATGCAACTCATAACCCAAGGGAGCAAGATCTCTGGCGACTGATAAAGAAGCCGGACCTGCACCGATAAGTGCAATTTTTTTACCGTTTTTTATGGTGGGAATATCGGGCAATAGATGACTAATATCATCTTTATTATCTGCGGCCACCCGCTTCAACCGACAAATGGCAACAGGCTCATCTTCTACACGACCACGACGGCAAGCTGGCTCGCATGGCCGATCGCAAGTTCGACCCAGTACTCCTGGAAACACATTTGATTCCCAATTGACCATATAGGCTTCAGTATATTTACCGGCTGCTATTAGTCTTATGTATTGAGGTACAGGCGTATGGGCGGGACAAGCATACTGGCAATCCACTACTTTGTGGTAGTACTCTGGATCCTTATAATTTGTCGGTAGCATAAATATTCTTTACTTTAATTTGTACTAAGTGGAATTTAACGGTTATCTAACGACAAATTTATAAGTTTTCATCAGTTTTTGAAATATTTATTCAAATTAAATATATGAAAGCGACTAAGATCATATTATCCATGTGTATATATCTGTCATTTTACCAATCAACATACAAAAAGGCATTTTAATCTATAGAATTTAATAACTGGTTGGTTATCAACTAAAACATACATTTTAAAGCAACTTAGACACGAAATTAATTGGTTTTCTCATCATATTTCACGGTCAAATACCACTTTTGCGTACTATATTTATGGTAATGATGTTATTCTTTTATCACAAGATTGATCATCCTACCTGGTACTACAATAACTTTCTGAACTTCTTTTCCTTCAACATATTTTTTAACAGTATCTAAGGATAATGCCAATGCCTGAATCTCAGCTTGGGATAATTGTGCACTTACCTCAACTGTATCCCGCTTTTTGCCGTTAACACATACAGGATATTCCACTGTATCTTGTATCAGATATTTTTCCGAAAATATAGGGTATTCAGCCGTATGAACGGATGTTTTATTTCCAAGCATTTCCCATAATTCCTCTGTAATAAATGGAGCGAATGGTGCCAATAAAATTGTAAGTGGTTCCAATATCAGTCTTTTATTGCATTCCAGTCGCTTTAATTCATTCACGCAAACCATAAACGCACTGATACAGGTATTGAATGAAAATCTTTCGATGTCATCTGTGACTTTTCTTATAGTAGTATGGAGGATTTTATATTCTTCGGCGGTTGGAGCTATATCGGTTATTTCCCATCCCTTTTCTGAAAAATACAAACTCCAGTATTTTCTTAAAAACCGGTTTACACCGTCAATGCCCTTGGTGTCCCAAGGTTTGGATTGCTCGATAGGGCCCAAAAACATTTCGTACATACGGAAACAGTCAGCGCCATATTTATTGACTATCTCATCAGGATTCTGTACATTGTATTTTGACTTGGACATTTTTTCCTGGATTACATTTACAGTAAAGTATTCTTCACCATCTTGATCTGTCGCCCAATAATATTTAGATGTGTCACCAAGTACATTAAAGTCTTTTCCAATCTTTTCCTGATATTCTAAAAATTTAGATTTGGTCAATCTATTTTGGCTATCTAAATAATCATACACATATGCCAATCTCATCGGACTTCCTGAATGTATATTTTGATTTTCAATATCTTTTAGGTTTCCGATCAATACCTGCTCATCTGAAAATTTTAAATTTTCCACATAATATCCATAAGCTGTAATCATACCTTGATTTACCAACTTTTTAAATGGTTCTGTTGTCGGTACATAGCCCAAATCGTATAAAAATTTATGCCATGTCCTCGAATACATCAAATGACCTACAGCATGTTCTGTTCCGCCCACATATAAGTCGACATCCTGCCAGTATTTTATCGCTTCTTCTGATGCAAATTCATTTTCATTTTCTGCATCCATGTACCGCAAAAAATACCAAGAAGATCCAGCAAACCCAGGCATAGTATCTGTTTCCAGTTCTAAACCTTCATATTGATTGACCCATTCATCAGCTCTTGCTAGAGGTGATTTCCCACCAGATGCCGGCTTGAAATTTTCAAGTTCGGGCAGTCTTAGTGGCAACTCATCCACTTTTAAGGCATGGGTAACTCCATCTTTATCATAAGCGATTGGAAATGGTTCGCCCCAATACCGTTGTCTTGAATAATTGGCATCCCTCAATTTATAATTTATTTTTTTTGCTCCAATGCCTGTTTTTTCTATCTGCTCGAACATATAATGAATGGCTGCCATTACTTCCATACCGTTCAAAAAATCAGAATTTATTATTTTTCCAGTTTTATCGTGTAGGGTAGAGCCAGGGTAATCATTTTTGTCAACGACATCTATAATCTCAAGACCAAATTTTTTGGCAAATAATTGATCTCTTTCGTCATCGCTTGGCACAGCCATGATAGCACCTGTTCCATAATCTTTGAGCACATATTCTCCCAGCCAAATTGGTATTTCTCTTCCAGTAAATGGATGTTTTGCATAAGCACCGGTAAATACTCCTGAAACTTCTTTAACTTCCGACATTCTATCAATTTCAGACCTGCTGCTTACATATTCTAAGTAAACTTGCACATATTCTTTTTGGACTTTCGTGGTGATTTTTTCAACAAGGTCATGCTCGGGCGCCAGAACAAGGTAAGTTGCACCAAAAATGGTGTCCGGACGGGTAGTAAATATTTCCAGTTTTTCATCATGCCCTACTATTTCAAAAAACATTTGTGCCCCTTCAGATCGCCCGATCCAATTGCGTTGCATGGCTTTTAATGCATCAGACCATTCGAGTGTATCAAGGTCATTCAGTAATCTTTCGGCATACGCTGTGATTCGCAGCGACCATTGCATCATTGCTTTTTTCTCCACGGGGTGACCGCCACGTTCAGACAGTCCGTCCTTGACTTCGTCATTGGCGAGTACAGTACCTAAGGCTTCACACCAGTTTACATACCCGGTTTTTCTATAAGCCAGACGATAATTCATGAGAGTGTCATCTTTTTGTTTCGAAGACATCTCCGTCCATTCTTTGGCTGTAAAATCTGAATCATTACTGTGGTACGACTTGACAGATGCACTTCCAAATTTTTCAAACGAAGAAATCAATCCATCTATTGGTTTTGCTTTATTTTCACCAAGGTCATAATAATGATGATATAATTGAAGGAATATCCATTGTGTCCATTTGTAATATGAAGGATCGGATGTTTTTACTTCCCTGCTCCAGTCAAAGCTGAATCCAATATTATCCAGTTGCTCACGGTATCTTTTGATGTTCTCATCGGTGGATACTGCGGGATGTACTCCGGTTTGAATAGCATACTGTTCAGCAGGGAGTCCAAAAGCGTCATACCCCATTGGATGTAAAACATTAAACCCTTTAAGTCTTTTGTATCGCGCAAAAATATCAGATGCAATATAGCCAAGTGGATGACCCACATGCAGACCAGCACCTGAAGGATAGGGAAACATATCGAGCACATAATATTTGGGTTTAACAGATTCATTACTGATTTTATATAATGACTGGTCTACCCATTTCTGACGCCATTTTGGTTCAATATTTTCCGGATGATAATGCATGAGAAATTTAATTTTAAATGTATGGTTAATCAATACCAGCCGCAAAATTAAATATTTATATTGAACCTAGCACTTTTTTGAATTTTGTTGATTGGAAATTTGATGATTTTAAGTTTTATTGGCAAACTATAAAATAATTTTTACGTTTATTTAGCAAATTTAAATAGTTTGAATACTTTTATAATTTAATTGTATGAAATTCAAAAAAAATTATACGTCATTAATCTATTTTTTAATCATAAAATTATGTAATATGAAAAAGTATTTGATCCTTCCTTGCTTCCTTCCTTCGGTTATATCAGCCAAAATTTAAGGAAGATCGGTTTATTTTGTTTCATTATTTATGGTAGCTCTTCCATAAATGGGCAATGTTTTCACAATGCACTTGTTGGGTCAAATGTGGGTATAAACAATTTGAGCCAAGCTCTCAGTATAGGCGTTTTGCAGTTGAATGCTGGTGGAGAAGTTAATACAAATTTTTGTATTAATGGAACCTTTAATTTAGATGTTTTGAAGGATTTCAGGAATGTTAACGTTGTTGTTTTCCAAAATTCCACAATATCAAATACACATCAACTTCAAGGAAATACAGTTTTCCGAAATTCAACTCTTATAGGTGACATAACATCGTCTAAAATTTTATCATCAAGTATTCCGCCGAATGATGATTTTCTTCATGCTCTATGCTTTGTAAAATCTAATATTTCTAATTTTAATGAAATTAAGGCAACTGAATTAGCCCCCATTTTTAATCATGGGACAACATATATAGGTATAACAAAAGTTGAAGTGAATAATGGAATGCTTGTAAATAGGAATTCTCATTTTGTAAGTGCCTACATTGAAGCTAGAAATAGAGGAAGTGTATGGTCTTGGGATGGTAGTTCATATAAAACAAATTGTTTTGCACGTACGGATCCTTCATGTCGTGCAATAAACTTAGTTGATGATGCATGGTTATACAGTTATAATAATGATATTTATGAAAACAATTATATGGGTATTAATTGCGAAAACTGTACCCTTGTGAATGTTCGAAAATCAAATTTTATAAATAATAAATATGGGATTGCACATTTAGGATTTAATCATTACATTGATAGTGAAATAAGAGGAAATACTTTCACTGCGCCATTGGTAATAGCACCAACAGCCATTTTCACTAATGGTGTTAATGGTTTAAAAGTTTATGAAAATGATATTTCATTAAGTGGTAATGGTAGTTTTGCCCTTAACTTACAAGCAAGCCGCAATCATGAGGTTTCATTTAATCCTAATTTAAATAGTCAAGGTTCTTTTTTTACCGAAATTTGGAATTCATTTATTACCGATAATCCGATTATATCAAGTGTTAGTTTTACTAACACCAACAATTTAGCATTTAGGAATAATAAACTTAAAGGTGAGTTGTTTCATGTTGCAAAATCTCAAAATGACAATGATTTGGACTTTTATTTTAATAAAGTAGATGGAAGCGAGGGATCAACAAAATTACTTCAGGTAATAGGTGGAGATTACAATAAATTTAAATGTAACACGCTTCTAGATGGTTTTGATGGTTTCTCTCAAGTAGGGGCATCTTTCGGAGTAGAAGAGATATTGGGCCTAGACCTAGTAGATAACCAAATCTCAAATTGCACAAATGGAATGTACTTTAAAGATGTTAGATTTCCTCCACAAATTGACAAAGGAAATAATTTTTTCAATAACACCATGGGCGTTCGTGGAGAAAATATAAATACAACTGACTCATACTTTAGAGTGAGAAACTTGCCTTCTGAATATCCCCTTCATACACCACCAGGTATAATGACAACAAATGGGGCCTTAACTCCGACAGAAGAATGTGGGTCACACCCAGAGATAGGAGGTGGAGGAACTACAGACTATTGTTCTGGTGTACAATATACATATAATGTAAAAGTTGTAAAATCATTGTTTCAATGTTATTACAGTAGTGTACCAGTAACTGGACGATGCCACAAAAATATTAAAAGGGCACTTGAGCTGATCAAAAGGTGTCCGAATTTATTAAATGACCGAATCGAAAATAGTCAATTTAATTTTATAAAGACAACTGATGCTGCAAAAATGCCTGATTTTTATGCTTTGCGTGAGAAGACACATGTTAGTTATACACCAATGAATTATAATTTTCCATTAATAGATGCATTACCACCAAATGCTTAGATTAGTGACTTAAACAATGCTATGCAAATTAAATCAGCAAATGACGCTATTTTTGATGCTTTAAAACTTAGCAAAATTAATACTGAAATTAATTTGGTTAATACCACATTGGTTAGTGAAGCAACTGTTTCAGTTTATAAGAGCGCATTATTATGGTATCTTGAATATGCAAAAGGAATAGTACCAGCAAGTCAAAGATTAGCACAAATTAAAGATTTGGCAGAAAATTGTGATGAATACGGTAGTCCTGGGCATGATGTAGCTGTTTTTCTATGCACGGCATTCGAAATTGCATTTGACAAAGATGTTTGTGTGACGCCTAGAAGCAAAGAAAATGTTCCAAATGAATTAAAAATATATCCAAATTCAACATCTGACTTTTTGTTCATAAATGGGAAGTTTGACTCCAGTATATTGACCATTTGTGATGTAATGGGTAAAGCTGTAGGCGAATGGGTTTTGGTTGATGAGAGTATTTTAGACATTAGTAGGTTAGCTAGTGGTATTTATTTTATTAACATTGGAAAAAGTAATTTTAAAATAATAAAAATTTAAAAATTATTTCATAAGTGGGAAGAGTATCCTGCTCTTCTCACTTTTAAAAATTTCGCAGAATGAAATATTTTGTCTCTTTTTGTTTTCTTTTTAATTTTATCCAATTTGTGCATACACAACATAACAATGCATCACAAATTGTTAAATATTTTGAGGGTGGTAATGCTCTTCACTTGAAGTACATAGGAAGTGATGATGTATATGAAACTAAAGTTTTCGATATGCCACACAATGTCAATCAAGCACTTGTTATTTCTGGTAAAAACGGAGAATATTTTGGTTACTTCAATGGTCATCAAATCAGAAATTCAGATGGAAGTTTAGCAGTAAACGGAGATAGTTTGGGTTATACTAGATCTTTGGGTATAGAATTTATATTCGCTCAGGGAGCTATTGGGTATAATGATGGATTTGGGTGCAAAGGGAACTCGATGGTTTTACCTACTAAAAATGATTCGATATTTTTAATCTTCTATTTGGATTATGTTTCGCTTTATGATGTTGACAATTTTTATTTGCCATATATGCTAGAAGCAGGCGAATATGAGTTTACAAGATATGCTAAATCATTATTGATGAGTGAAGTAAAAGTCACTCAAGGTGGAAAATTGGAGGTGAATGAAAATAAGAGAGATGTTGTAATTGTCGAAGATTTTTTGAGTAGCCATGAGTTATTGGCCACAAGACATGGTAATGGCGAAGATTGGTGGATCGTAGTTCCTTGTCTTACGTCAGATGATGCATATTCTATTTTGGTTAGTGATAATGAAGTAAAAGTATCAGGTAAGTACCCTTTTAGCTGGACAAATGGTGAGTTTTTTAATTTGGGTTTAGGTACAAGCAAATTTAGCCAAAAGGGAAATAAAATCCTCAGATTAATATATAGATGGCAATTCGTAGAGAGGCCACAAATTTTAGAAATCTTGGATTTTGATCGGTGCGGAGGTAGAGTCATTAACGAAGTTAGCGTAGATAGTTTTTATTTAGGTGAGAGGTATGGTGTGAATATGTCAGCAGAATTTTCAGCGACCGAGCGATTTTTATACTTAGGGTCATTTATGCATTTTATGAGAATTGACTTAAATAAAGGAGATTATATGGAAAATATTGATACTATACTTGTAATGCCAGACACATTTATAAACTCATGGTTTGAAACTTATGATACCTTTGATCATTATGACTATATGAATATCTTACCTGACGGTAAATTAATCCTGAACTCTCGATGGGTAACAGAGTTTTTTCATATCGTTGATCATCCTGATGCTGAGAATATTGATCTGATAGGGTATAGGTCGAGAGCTATAAAACTACCTGATGACCCCAAAAGACCGGGCCAAAATATAAAAACTTCGGAGATGCCAAGATTTATACATGGGGACAGTCCTACACTGAATTGTGCCACTTCTGTTCTAGATGATACTTATTACAATAATATAATGGTTTATCCCAACCCAACTGCGGAATGGATTTATTTCGATAAAAGTGTGGGTATATCATCTTTTGGAGATTTTGCCATATATAATCTTACAGGAAGGCTCGAAGTTATAAAAGGGGAATATTCAGAATATAAAATTAACGTTAGCTGCTTGCCATCTGGGATGTACGGAATAAAACTTTCAAACTCAAATAAAATCATTAAATTTATAAAAATATGAAACATACAGCAAAGCAATTTTTCAAAGTTCTTACTTTATTTTCACTAATTTTTATTTCTACATTCGTAGTTATTGCTCAACCGTGTTCTGTTTCAGGCAATTTTCAAAACCAATCACAAATCGATAGTTTTAATTTGTTAAACCCTGGTTGCACAATTATTCACGGAGATTTGGTTTTGTCAGGTTCTGATATATCAAATATTGATTCATTGTACAAAATAACCGAAATAAGAGGAGGGTTGAGAGTGCATAATTCTGGTATAAAAGAATTAAAAGGACTGTCAAAAGTGAAAAACCTTAGATATATTTCTCTTAGATCAAATGATTTATTAAGTAATATTTCAAGTTTTGACTCGCTAATTAGTATCAAAGATAGTTTTATGATAGCAGATTGTCCTCAATTGGAGTCAATCTCAGTTTTTCCCATTCTAAGATCTGTGGCTCGTATGGTGGTAAGGGGCCGTACGGACAAACTTAAAAGAATAGTGGGGTTTGACTCTTTAAGAATTATGAATAATGGATTTATTATGGATAATAATTTTGGCGTTGAAGAAATTAATGGATTTCAAAATGTTGGGCCTATTGATTTTTCACTCTCAAATAACCACCATTTAAAAACTGTAATTGGTTTTAATGGCTATGTTCAAGTTTGTTCAGATACCACATCAATTTTGCAAGATGGTGTTTTTTTGGGAATTTTTCGAAATGATTCATTGCAAACATTTGATGGTTTACATAATGTAGAGTGTTTTGGTAGATTTCATATTTGGGAAAATTTTCATTTGAAAAGTGTTAATGTTGCTAGAAATACAAAAAAAGTATCAGATTTTTCAGTTCAATATAATTTCATGTTGAATGATATACAAGGATTTAATAAGGTTTATGCGATACATAGCAATGGCTTTATAGATATAAATAATAATGATAGCCTAAACCAAATTCACATTTTTAAGGAACTTCGAAAAGTTCATAGATTAATTATTTCTGAAACTCAGGCTAAATCATTCAATGAATCTTTTATAAATTTGGATACCATAGGTGACTTAAGAAATTTGGGTATGTTAGTATTATTGTCCAATCGTAAACTTACGGATATTTCTGTATTTAATGATCTTAAATATACAGACGAAATTATTATTCTCGATAATAGACTCTTAGGTGAATGTTCTATAGAAAGTATTTGTAATCATATCAAAGCAGAGAGGTATATCGAAGTATGGATTACCAACTATCCGGGATGCAGATCAGTAAATCAAATATTGGCTAAGTGTAAAGTATATTTAGAAGAAGAACATGAAGATAATGTTATCATTTTTCCCAATCCAGCATCAGAAATTATTAATATTAAAAGACCGTCGATTCTAGATCATTCTCCGCTTATAATAGTTATTCTGGATATAGCTGGAAGAGAAATGTTGAGGAAAAATGTTGACTTGTCAACGTATCAGGATACATATGTTGTTGACATATCCAATCTAGCTCAAGGAAGTTATCAAGTGGTTTTGTTAGGTGATAGATTTCTCCAACCAGTTCCTTTAATAAAAATATAAACCAACCCAATCCCCGGAATAATAACAATATGTATCCATAAAGACTTATTAAATATATAAAGATTTGATTAAAAATTATACTTTTGCGGCTGCAAAATAAATTTTCATGTTGAAAAGAATAGTTCTCGTTATATTTTCTTGTGTTTTACTTAGTTTTTATCTTGAAGCACAAACAGGAACAGTAAGAGGTAATATATTTGAAAAGGAATCAGGAAATCCTGTGATTTATTGTACTGTTCAATTGGCGGGGACTAAATATGGAACTACTACAGATTTGGATGGTTTTTTTGTAATTTCTAATGTGCCTCCAGGTGATTATAGATTATTAGCGACATATATAGGTTATGATAGTATATCTATGCCAGTTAAAGTCAAAGCTTCAGCTATCTTGTATCAAGCGTTGACATTATCTGAGAGTGCCATTAATCTGGGTGAAATTTCTATTTCAGCAGCCAGAGAGCAATCCAGAACAACCGTAAATATTTCTCAGATTTCAGTATCACAAAAGCAAATCAAAGCGTTACCTTCAGTAGGAGGTGAGGCGGATATTGTCCAATATCTGCAGGTAATTCCGGGGATCATTTCGACAGGAGATCAGGGAGGTCAGATATATATCAGGGGTGGGGCACCGGTTCAGAATAAAATCCTTTTGGATGGACTGAATATTTTTAATCCTTTCCACTCTATTGGTTTCTATTCTGTATTTGAGACAGAATTGATTAAAAATGTAGATGTTTTGACAGGTGGTTTTGGTGCTGAATATGGGGGTAGAATATCTGCTATTGTTGATATAAAAACCAGAGAAGGCAATAAAGCCAGAACCAGCGGGTTTGTCAGTGGTGGACCATTTATGATGAAAGGATTGATTGAGGGCCCGATCAAAAAGTTTAAAGAAGGTGGTTCATCGGTGTCTTATGTTTTCACTGCAAAAAAATCTCTTATTGATCAAACTTCCAAAACATTGTACAGTTATGCAACCCCTAATGATTCTATAGGCCTTCCTTTTACTTTTCAGGATTTTTATGGCAAAGTGTCCGTCAATACTTCTAACGGCAGCAGAATAAATGCCTTTGGTTTTAATTTTGCAGATGCTTATAAAAATCCTTTGCTTGCGACTATCGATTGGAAAAATACTGGAGGAGGTGTTAATTTCAATCTGATTCCTTCCGGAAGTAATATAATTGTAGACGGTTTGATCGGTTTCTCCACGTATAGAGTTGGCATTCAGGAAAAAGACACTGAGCCTAGAACATCTGATATTGATGAACTATCTGCCAACGTAAATTTCACTTTTTTTGGGGATAAAAATGAAATAAAATATGGGCTTGAAATGAGGAGCATAAGGACTGATTTCGAATTTGTAAATCCTTTTGGTCTTAGATTGGCTCAGGAACAAAATACCACGGAACTGGGTTTTTATGCCAAATATCGACAAATATTAGGAAAGCTTATCATTGAGCCTTCATTACGTACCCAATATTACTCATCTTTAGGTTCAATTACTTTTGAGCCAAGATTAGGGGTCAAATTAAATATTACCGAAAATCTTAGATTTAAAGGTGCTGCGGGCAAGTATACTCAAAATATTCTTAGTACATCAAATGAAAGGGATGTAGTAAATCTATTTAATGGATTTTTGACAGGGCCGGAATCTATTGTAGCAGGATTGGATGGTAAACCTGTAAAAAATAAATTACAATTGTCAAATCATCTCGTAGGCGGATTTGAATACGATCTTAATAATAATATTCAATTAAATATTGAAGGATATTACAAAGACTTTCCACAATTGATTGTTGTCAACAGAAATAAAACTGAAAGGTCACAGGCAGACTATGTGGTGGAGACAGGAAAAGCTTATGGGGTGGACTTCACTTTTAAGTATGAAGTACCTGGCTTGTATGTCTGGGCAACTTATTCACATGGTTATGTCAATAGAAATGATGGCGAGCAGGAATATCCAACCGTATTTGACAGAAGACACAACGTCAATATGTTGGTAACTTATGATCTGGACAAAAAAGGTAGCTGGCAAGTAAGTGGAAGGTGGAATATGGGATCTGGCTTTCCATTTACAAAAACAAAAGGATTTTACAACTATCTGGACTATCTAGGTGGTGTAGGCACAAGTTACCAAACTGAAAATCCGGACAATATCGGCATATTATATTCAGATGAAAGAAATGGTGGTCGATTGCCATATTATCATCGTTTTGATTTGTCTGTGCAGAAGAAAATTGAGTTTAGTAAACATATGGGATTGGAAGTGAATTTTAGTGTAACAAATGCTTACGATAGACCTAATATCTTTTATTTTGATAGACTCAATTATGAAAGGGTAAATCAATTGCCAATATTACCTTCTGCAAGTGCAAAATTATATTTTTAAATATTTGTATATTCAGATAATTGTTTTACCTTTGCGGCCGTTAAAAACCCAATGGTTGATTTTTCAATGTAATCGGGTTTGGTATTTCAAATAATTTTAAAAATTTTAACAAAATGGCAGTAAAATTGCGTTTGTCCAGAAAAGGACGAAAAAAAGCTCCCTTTTATCACATCGTAGTAGCTGATTCAAGATCTCCGAGAGATGGTAAATTCATAGAAAGAATAGGTGGATACAATCCTATGACAAAGCCTGCAACTATTGAATTAGATAGAAATGCGGCCTATGAGTGGTTATCAAAAGGTGCCCAGCCAACGGATACAGTAAAGGCAATTTTAAGATTTAAAGGTGTTTATTATAAAAAACATCTCATGAGAGGTGTTAGTAAAGGTGCGATGACTGTTGAACAGGCAGATGTACTTTACCAAAATTGGATTGATGCTAAAGATGGTAAAGTTGAAGCAAGAAAAGCAGAGACTATTGCAGAATTGGAGGCTTTCCGTAAGATGATTTCAGGAGAGGCTAAGGCAAAAGTTATCGTAGCAGACGAATCCACTAAAGAAGCAGCAGTAGCGTTCCGTGAAACGGTAGCTATTGAAGAATCACCAGCAATTGAAGCAACTCTTGAGCCAGAAGTAACTCAAGTTGTTGAAGAAGCTGTGGCAGAAGTTGAACCAACACCTGTAGTAGAAGAATCGCCAGCAGCTCAGGAAGCTCCTGTGGCTGAAGAATTGCCAGTAGCTGAGGAAGTTCCTGTGGCTGAAGAATCGCCTGTAACTGAAGAATCGCCAGTAGCTGAGGAAGTTCCTGTGGCTGAAGAATCGCCAGTAACTGATGAAGCTCCTGTGGCTGAAGAATCGCTTGCAGCTCAGGAAGCTCCTGTAGTTGAAGAATTGCCAGTAACTGAAGAATCGCCAGTAGCTGAGGAAGTTCCGGTCAGGGAGGTTGAGACTCCTTCAGAAGCAGTTGCTGAAGTTGAAAGTCCTTCTGAAGAAGAAGAATCCGTACAGGAGCCGACCGTAGAAGAAGAAAAGTCAGAGACAAAAGAGTAATTATTAAAATATTATTAGCATTTTTATAATGCTTTGTTGGGATTGTTATTAAATCCTGTCTTGAAACCTGATAAAATCGAAAATTTTATCAGGTTTTCTTTTATCAATTGACAATATTTTGTTTCATTTCGCATTATATTTATAACTTTACAAAAAATAATTTAAAGATCATGGAAGCTTTAGGAGTTAATTATAAAAATCATCTTGATCAGTTAAAAACAGCGATACAACAATCTGAATTATTAGAGTTATACCTTGAAAGTGAGTCAGAAGAATTGTATAAACAAATGATTGAAGCTTTTGAATCTCATTTAGCTGAATTATATAAAATGGTCGCTGAAAAACATCCGCTTCAATTAATTTCATTGGAAATTGAATTGCTTGATCCAGGTTTTGAAGGATTATTCTTACCAAGGATATTGGGATATTCAGTTCTTCGGGGAGAGATTGACAGCAATTACAAATATAAAAGACCTCAGGATCATTTTAAAAACGTACTTAACACCATCTGTGGATCCGCAAATTTTGATTTCATTAAGATGAGGATTGGACAGACAGTTCAGATTGGATTCGCTTTATGCAGCGATATCTGGTTGACGAATCTGATGGATCATCTGACCAATAAAAAAGTTAAGTCATTTTTAAATGTACAGAAGGTAGACAAGTTCAGAGATCTGCCACAAAGGAAAATAGGTTATGAAAATTATAAAAAGCAATTCAATCAGCAAAATTTCCTCACAGCAGATTTCCCCAAAAATATTTCTGAACTCAAAATTTTTGGTTCTTCTTTAATTTCTTTTCTGGAGTATCGGGCCAACTGGAAGTTTAACAATGAAAATATATTACCTCATATTGATACGCTAATTTCGAATGAAACATTACATTCAGATCCTGATTTTCTTGAAATAATCATGATCACAGGTATGTTTTATGATGTGAGTGATGCTTCAAGAAAGACAATTTCAGGAATATTTGATAAACTTAGAAAAGAAGAAGAAAACTTTACAAATAAATATTTCCAGCGTTTATTGCATTTGTATCGGAGTAATGTTGAAATCACACCGGATGCAGACAAGAGAATGTCCAAAATAATAAATAAGAAAATAAATGATGGGGTATCATCTTATTATAATCTTATGGATGTCGTACACACTAAAGGATACGTACATGAAGATACTATTTCAGCTGTAAAAGAATATTATGATCAGCACAAAGGTTTAAGTATTGAAAACGAATGTTTAAGAGAAGGAATTTTTGGTTATTGTGAAAGTTTTCTGAATAATCTGGATACAGAGAGTTACCACGAATATTTCGAAATAAATAAAGTATTTACTTCTTATATCAATACATTTTATAGTCAAAAATTTAATCAGAATATCAAAGATCTTAGCCTTAAATACATCTACCGACTAATGGAAGTATACATAGACAAGCGAGGTAGAGATTATCAGGATATTAAGAAATTTGTAACATCAACTTTTTTGGATCTTGGATTGAAAACGGAGAAGGATTTAAACGAAATGTTTAAAACTAAAAAAAAGTGATCAGTATTGATTAAGATTTAACAGTACTAAAGTACAGGCATATTCTGTCTCGATACCTACAGACTCTGCCATCTTTTTTAATTCATCATTTTCAGTGCCAGGATTGAACAATATTCTGTTGGGCTTCAAATTAAGTATATACTCATAATATTTTTTTTGAATTTCTGGATTTATATATAAAGTTATCGTATGTATATCCTCCCATGCAGTCATTTCTGTCAAAATTTCAGTTTGATCTATAAGTCCAGTTCTACTTCCTATAGTTTTTACCTTATATCCCTTGCTGAGTAAGAGGCGAGTGGCAATATTGGAATATTTATCCTTTCGATCAGATGCTCCCAGAACCAATGTCGTGTCTTTTAACATTTTTATGCTTTTAAATGAAACGGTATAATATAAAATTGGTTTAATTTTTTTAAGTTTATCAATGTATCCTCAAATGTTAAAATTCCGATGAATATAAAAAACTGATTTAAATCCATCGGTTTTTTGAAAACTTATATTATCTTTACCATGTTTTTAATCTGAATGACATATTGTGTATTAATATAAATCATAATGCATTCATAATCATATTTATATACATTTTGATTTGATAATTTAAAATAAAGTTTCAGACCTAATGATCCTCATAAACCGAATTCTGTACTATTTTACAAGTATAATTATACTGGTCGTCGGGTCATCAGTTTTTGTTTCTGGGCAATGTAATTTTGCTCAGGGACCAATAGGCGAATTATGCAGTAGTGCAATTTACATTTGTGGCAGTGATTTGGATGGCTTTACGTCCAAACTGCCGGAAGAATTATCTGCTACTCAGCAGTGGTCAGCATTATGCGGAGGAAACGGAACTGCTGACAATATCATTTGGTTTTCTTTTACGCCATGCAGTGAAAAAGTAACGCTTCAAATCATCCCATCCAATTGTATTGTAAAAAATAATAGTTATCGTGGTTTACAAGCAGGCATGTATAAAGAATGTAATAAGTCCGCATCGGTTGCTTGTACAGACCATCCGACAGACGATGGAATAACTACAACTATAACATTGTCTTATGATAAATTCATACCTGGATCCACTGCTTACTTTTTTTTGGATGGATATGCTGGATCAGTCTGCAATTTCGAGATTAAGGTTATAGAAGGCATTGATACTCAACTAGTAACTGCACCCGATCCATCTTTATTATCCGATGGTGCTATTACAGGCTTAAATAATATTTCATGTGCTCAATTAAATACAAGCCATACATATAATCTGACACCACCTCAATGTGAAGTCAACTATAATTCAATTTGCAATATAACGACAAATTTTAACCCTGAAGACAGTGTATGTTATGTTTGGCAAATTTCACCTTTGGAAGGTAGATTTTTTGAAAACCAGGATAGCACTGGAAGGAGCATGGATATCACATTCACAAAACCAGGAGTATATACGATCAGTGCCGATTCATATCTTCATCCTTTTTATGGTGGAAGTTGTGCAAACGCTGCTTGCGGTGATGTTATAAGCTGGCAAGTGGTCGTAGAAGGACCAGACACTTTGATAAACCCAGTTGAAATAATTTGTCCAGGTTATTTCAGCGTGTTTTGTGGACAAACGATAACTACAGATAGTACAGTATATTGTACGACCGATCCCTGCAATATAATTCAACAATCGTTTAAAATTGAAAGAAGCAACTTAAATGTCTTAGGGACCCAATATATTTGTGCGGGTGGAAGTTATAATTTTCAGGGATTAAGTTACTCAGCGCCTGGTTTTTATGAGGTTATTGATAATTTGGATTGCTCATTGGTACATCGTTTTATTGTTGAAGTAATTAGTCTTTCCATCATATTGGATGCTGATACAACGGTATTAAATTGTAATACAAAAGAAATTCAAATCAAAGCTTCAGGAACTTCGAATGGCCCACTGCCTTTGATTTATAGCTGGCGAGACCAAAACAATACAGTTCTTTCTATTGACACTCAATTAACCGTTGTCACTGCCGGAAGATTTACTGCTAAAGTGAGGTATGATAATAATGGAATAGCTTGTGAAAGTGAACAATTTATTGATATAACCTCAGATTTTAAAAAACCATCCGTTACTGCGTTTAAACCAACTGTAAGATGTCTTTCAAGCAAAGACCCTATTCCTGTGCTTACTTTGCTTAGCGTGGATAATCTGAAATTTTCGGAGTGGACTTCGCCAATAGGAACTAAAACTAATGGCTTAAATGTTCAACTTGATTCTTTGAATGCGGCTTCAGGACTTCCTTATAAATTCACCGCAATAAGCACAAATGGATGCATATTAGATACCAGTTTTGTCATTAATACAAATTTTGAAAAAGCAACTATTACACTAACCGGTGATGATCTGACATGCTATAATCCCAGAGATACATTGCTTTTAACCACAAATATTTCAGTTGATTCCATCAGATGGTTTAAGACACTACCACAACAAGCTTTTTATGGCAGTGATCCAGCTAAAAGATCTCATCCCATTGATGCAGCTGGTACCTATAAAGTTGAAGTGATGGCCAGTTCAAGTAAATGTTGGAGCGATGGATCAATTGTCATAGAAGACAAGATTGCGTATCCGAACATAAGCCTGCAAAATGGATTGAAATGGAATTGTAATACAAAATTTATTGAAATCACACCTACGGCTTCAGGTGGACAAACCATCCAATATAAATGGAATACAACGGATGGGATCATTATTTCTGATAAAAAAGAAATGACACTTATTGCCGGTGCTCCCGGCGGCTATGTTATCCAAGTATTAAATGTAGAAAATGGATGTGAAAGAAGCGGAACTGTAAATATCTATCAGGAAACAAATGTTCCAACATCAATGACCATAAAGGCACAAGATATTTTATGTTTTGGTGAATCAAATGGGATTATTGATATTTTAGGTGTAGAGGGTGGTTTTGGTCCCTATGATTATTATCTAAACGGTATAAAATCAGATAAACTCACTATTAACGATTTACCAAAAGGAGATTATTTACTGGAAGTAAAGGATAAGTTTGACTGTACGCTTACTTCCCAAACAACAATAAAAGAACCGGAAATCTTTGATGTTTCATTGCCACTTGAATTGACAATAGCATTTAGTGAAGTTACTGAACTAACATTTACTGCAAGTTATCCTGATGAAGAAATCTTGAATATTATTTGGACAAATAGTAAAAATGAGATTTTGAGTACAGATTTTGAGCTCCAGTACTCATCAAATCTAAGCGATATTGTAACTGTAGATGTGACCACTGTAAATGGATGTGCGTCTCGGGCTAAAATAAAAGTCAATGTTGAAAATGAATTAAAATTATACTTTCCTAATATCTTCTCTCCAAATGGGGATGGATTCAATGATAGACTTAAGATAATTAAAAATACAATTCCAGCTAATATTGAGCAGTTATCTATTTATGACAGATACGGAAACATAGTTTACCAAAATAATTCGTTTAAATTTGGTGAAGATTCAGACGGGTGGGATGGAACTTTTAATAGCAGACCTGTAGAAGTTGGAGTCTATATTATGATGATAGAGCTTATTGATTTTGCAGGCAATAAAAAAATAATCACTAAAGATCTCACACTCGTAAGGTGATTACACTAATGGGAAGTTCTAAAAACTCTATTTCTATTACAAAAAACTCCAAGAGCCAATAACTGCGTTGAAAGTCAAAAAATGTCCTCGATGTAGCTTAGGCTATGCCTGTGGTACTTTTTAACTTTCGCCTTGTTCTTCTCTTTCGTATTTTTTCACTACGAAAATGAGTATTTAGACCCTCCCTAATGTTTTATATGTACTTCTGCATCGCCTTAACTGCCTGATGATTAAGATAAGTATAATTTCACTTTTAATTAATTTATTTCAGAAAAAAATTTATCTGAACAGTTCTGTTCTTAACTGTTTGACTAAAAATACTATGATAAAGAAGAAGAATTATTTTTTTAACTAAAAAAAAATACATATAAAAAAATTGTAATATTATAAATTATTCTATATTTGCAGTGTTTTTATAATAAAATCTGTTTAAAGTCGTTTTAACATTAAAATCAATTCAAAATATACTTATGTTAAGTCTTTTATTTTTTTTATTTCAGGTGCCCGACACTACTGCTGACGAAACTCCTGCAGCTTCACAAAATATTGTAGATATTATTGTTTCAGGCGGCTGGATGGGAATTGCTATTGTTTCCATTTTGCTCGTTTTGTCATTTTTGGCATTGTATATCTTTATAGAAAGATGGCTGACCATTGAAAAAGCAGGTAAAATTGATGAAAATTTTATCAATAATATCAGAGCATCGGTTGGGTCAGGCAACATAGAGGGAGCTAAAACTTTATGCAGAACGACAGACACTCCAGCTGCAAGAATGATAGAAAAAGGATTAATGAGGATTGGTAAGCCTTTAAAAGACATAGATGCGGCTATTGAAAATGTGGGAAATCTTGAAGTTTTCAAGTTGGAGAAAAATTTGTCATCTTTGGCAAGTATTTCTGGTGCAGCTCCTATGATTGGTTTTTTGGGTACGGTTACGGGTATGATATTGGCTTTTTATAATATGTCAAGTCAACAAAATGTAACCCCATCTGTGCTTGCTGGTGGAATTTATCAGGCACTGATTACCACGGCCTTTGGACTTGTGATTGGTATATTTGCTTTTGTGGGTTACAATCTACTGGTCGCAAAAGTTGAAAAAGTCATATTCTTAATGGAAAAGACTACCATTGATTTCATGGATCTTTTACAGGAACCTGGTAACTAATATTAAACAATAAAAGGTGGCAGTAAAAAAGCGAAGTAAGGTAAATGCAGAATTTAACATGTCGTCATTGACCGACATTATATTTCTTTTACTTATATTTTTTATGCTTACTTCAAATATGGTGCAGATATCTATACCACTGCCTGAATCAGATTCCACTACTGTAGCACCTACCAATCTCCCCGTGATGATGACAGTAGATGGTAATATTTCAGTAGTAGGAAAATCCAGTAGTTTATCAAATCTTGAAAAAGATATTGCCTTTGCGGTAAGAGAAACTGAAAACAAAGAAAATGCCACAGTTACTATTATTTCTGAGGTAGGTGTGCCTTGGGCAAATGTACACAAAGTGATGGCCATTGCCAGTGGATTAAAAATTAAAGCAATCATAGCAACTCAACCTAGCAAAAAGTAATTACAATGGCAGTGAAAAAAAGAAGTAAAGTAAGCGCAGAATTTAATATGTCTTCACTGACTGATATAATTTTTTTATTGTTGATATTTTTTATGCTTACTTCATCTATTGTTACGCCAAATGCACTAAATTTGCAATTGCCAGGCAAAAAGACATCACCACCACCTCCCAAAGCTAAAAATAAGATAGTTTCAATAGATGAGGCAGGCTCATATACATTAAATGGAGCACCCATCAGCCTTGAAGGAGTAAAGAGACAAATGGAATCTTTGAAACGCGTGGATAAAGATAAAGCTGCAATAGTTGTATCGCCTTCTGCTAAAGCCAGTAATGAGACTGTTGTGGCAATTCTGGATCTTGCGTACAAGATGGAAGTAAGGGCTGTTTTGACAGAACCCAAGTAATCTTGTTGTTACATTGTTGACCATTTCTTGCAGTAAACAGAATGAGCTTAGTTTTGCTTTTAATCTTTTTATTTGATGCTTAAGAAATGAATAAATCAGATTTATTATACAAGGAACAGGAAAATAAGCGTACAGGCTTTATTATTAGTCTAATAATACACTTTTTTATTTTTTTGCTTTTTTTCATTCGGATTATGACTATTCCTGAACTACCAGAACAGGGTGGTATTCTAATTGCCTTTGGCGATCCTGATGCTGGTGCAGATACTGAGATGCCTGTCAAAGAATCAGCGTCGTCCAGTTTAAATGCATCGAGTCAAAATTCTAATAGTGAGCCGGAAGTTGTTTCAAAAGAAAAAGATGATATAGCTGTCATTAAAGCTAAGGATAATGATAAAACTAAGAAGCCATCTGATAAAAAAGCTGAGGTCATTAAAAAAGACAATAAAGCTGAAAATGATGCAAAAAACAGAGCTGAATCGGATAGGAGAGCCAAAGAAGTCGCCGATAAAGCAGAAGCTGACGCCATGGCTAATCAAAAGAAAAAATATTCAGATATGCTTGGTAAAGGGAAAGGAAATAACAATACCACCAGCAATCAAGGGTCAGACAAAGGCAGCCCTGATGGTAAGGCGTTGGAAGGCATATCAAAAGGCTCCGGTAGGGTAGGTGGAGGCTTAACGGGTAGAGGTGTTGAATTTGAACCATCATTTAGCGATAACTCACAAAAAACTGGCAAAGTTTCTCTTTCCATTTGTGTAAATAGTGATGGACGGGTATCAAAGGTAGAGTTTACACAAAAGGGATCCACTACGTCAGATGTATACCTTATAGAAATAGCCAGAAAATCTGCCATGAAATATCGTTTTTCAAAAAGTGAAACAGAAAGTCAATGCGGCACTGTGACTGTAGATTTCAAAGTGAAGTAATTTTGTCCAGATTATTTGACTTAAACCTCTTATGTTAAATATTTGTTAAATTTCTTCTTCTTCTTCTTATATTGAGTTGATTTTTATTATTAACTTATTAAAAAAAATGAATTATGGATTTATAAAAATTAATCCTGATTGCTTTGGGTATCGTAGAAGATAAAGTGGAGGGATTCTAACTAGCATAATTCCTGCATCTTCTAAATGTAGGGCGCAGGGATTATTTTTTTAGCAAATTTTCTACTTTTTCTAAGAGCCATGGTTTAGAAACAACTCCTTTGGTAGATACAATTTCATCTCTTAACTTCAATACTTTTGACTGCTCCTTTGGATTAATTTTCATCAGTGCTGATGTAAATTTTATCAAATTTGTGTAAGTCGCTTTTCTGTCATTTGTGAGAGATTTTTCCCTTCTTATGTACATTTTAAAAGATTGCAATAAAGATTCTAATGCATCGTATTCTTCTAATTCAAAATAGGAAGCAAGTTGTAATGTTTTAGAACCAAGTATGTACCAAACATCTTCATAATTGACCTTGTATAAATGAACCAATACTTTACCAAAATTTTTTCTGTAAAATTCCAATCTTGCAAGACTAAATTCAACCGCATTATCTCTGTATTTTTCATCTACAAATTGAGCATATTCCAATATGAAATTTTCCGCCCAATCAAATTCTTCCACTCGCAAAGCAAAAAATACGATGTTTCTAAATGTCGTTTGTGTGATTAATTTATCAGTGAGCACTATATTGTTATCTATTGTCTCTTTGTAAATTAAAAAAGTTTCTTTTTGAAAATCCAAGTCACCTTTGTTAACTTTATTAATACAATAGCTTATAGCTGTTGAATAGATATCTCTTTGTTCATCAGAAGGAAACAGATGAATATATTTTTTTATAAGGTCTCTTAACTCAAAATAATTATTTACATCATCTCCTTCTACATACGTCAGATACATTTTGTAATACAGACTGACAGGAGGTATAGTAGCGTATGGTTGTGTTTTTGATAGCTGAAGAATAAAGTCCATGTTTTTCATTTCAATGTCCAATTGATACATTTTTTTCCAACTTAAAAGTGTACAGTATGTTCTTAATTTCTCTGCTATATAAAAGTAGTCCAAGTTTTCTGAAATATTATTTATATTCAGCTCAGAAGTAATTTCAAATTTTTCATTTTTCTTTTCGTTTTCAGTTTTAAGACTGAAAATATTTTTTTCTATCTGATACTTTGTTAAGTAATATTCTGCAGATTGGTTCATCTCCAATTTACCCAACCTTTCGATTTCTCCAAGAATTCCGTTGTACAGCTTTACTAGATTCCGTTTATTGGCACCTGCAATTTTAAGATTTGATCTTAAGCTGCTCATGTTGTCAAATTCCTTTTGAGCAATAAAATCTTCCAGTAGTTTGACCAGGTCTGAATTTAATTTTAGTAATTTCTGATTATTATATTTTTCATCATAAAACACCGATATCCAGATATACTCGTTGGTTAACTCATCTGTTTTTTCGTCCTTAATATATCTATCCAAAATTTCGAAGTAAGCAATAATTTGTTGATTTACATTAAAATAGGGCGAACGAATATATTTTCCAAAACTATTTAATTCATAAATATTGAGTCCGGTTAACGCACTAACTATTTTTCTATCTTTCATAATTTATATTAACATCACGAAATAATTAATCTACATATTAAAATTCCTGATTTTACCCCAGCCCGATTTAATTGTGGGCGGGATAACCTAAAGAGAATCAAGGATTTTATTGCTTTACCCACAAACTTCACTTAATTTTATTAAAAAACATGAATTACTATACAAATATATACTAAATAATTTAATATTATTATTTGTTTATATTTTGAAAGAATAATTACTATGAAGTATTGTAATTATTCTTTAAAATTACAATTATAGGTGCCTAATTTAATGACCATAATTAAAAGGAAATTTGTAAAGGGTCATGAAACGTCGAAGATGGTATTAAAATATATTATAATTCTTTAAAACCTTAAATGTAATTAATTACAAATTCATAATAGTTGTAATATATTCCGAATATCAATTAACATATTAATGATGTGATTAATATATAATTTACAATTAATCAGATATATTACTTACCTATAAATCAGATTGTAAAAAATATAAAAATAATTTATAATAAAATTGCTATTATGTTTGGTTAATTGAAAAACATTTTGTTTTTTTGCAATTGAATTATAACCAAGATTAAGTCTTTAAAAGACATTTCAATGAAACACTTCAACATATTTTTTATATTATTGCTGCTTTTGACTGCATCCCCCTATATGTCAGGTCAAATCAACGACGGTGAAAAACATATTGTTCTGGTTAAAGGTACAACTTATAGTGACACTATCTTTAGCCGCTTTTCACCTACGACCGCACTTGTGGACAACTGTTCTATGTTAGCATATATTGGATTGGGCCAACAGAAATATAAGGTAACTATAAATCCACCTTCTTCCAATCCCAACTACGTCGGAAAAGCAAAAGCTATTATTCAGTATACAGATGGATTGCCGCCTAAGCCACGATATCTCACATATCATATCACTTATGTAAATTCTTCCATTAACACCTTCCCTGATTTTGTAACCGTTCTGGATAATCAAGAAGTTTTTGTTCTACCATTGCAAAATGACAATTCATCTGCTCCTGGATTGAAGTTGAATGGTATTGCTCAGGTGCAATCAGGATCAGCTAGTGTACATCAGGACAGTGTGTTTTTTTCTCTGGATGAGTCGTCTGATGCCGGATTTGTATTGTATAGTGTTTCGGATGCTATGGGGGCTACAGCAAATGGTTTGATTCATTTTATTAGGCCAACTGATAATATTGACGAAATTGATACCTTAAGGTTTACTTTAATAAACACAAAAAATCAATATATTTTTCTACCGTCTGTTGGTTTTTTCCCAGAAGTTCAGCCTACCAAAGGCCTTTTAAGCCAATTACATCCAATGGTGTATAATTATGTACCATCCAATGGTGCTTCGGGGTCAGACACATTTATACTTACAGATAATCTGGGTAACACCAGAGTTGTTATCATCAAACTAATCAATAAAGCCCAAAATACATCTACGGTCAGAAATGACAATTTTTATACCCCAAAAAACACCACGATCATATTTGATGTTTTTGCAAATGACCTGAGTAGTAACTTTCCTATCAGCAGTTTCTCTTCTGGTTTAGTACATGATACACTGGGTGTTTTTTCATACACTCCGCCAACAGGATATTCAGGTATAAAAAATTTCACCTATACGGTCAATTATGGCTATTATAAAGCTACAGCCAAAATATCTGTGGCCATTGGAAATTATGAACCACAGATAGAGTATGATTACAGTTTTAATACCACAAAAAATAATTCTCTGGTTATTGGTTATGACGTTCCTATAGATGGCTATTCTTTTAATGTATTGAATAATCCGCAGTTTGGTAGTATTGAAACATTTAACAACAATGGCAGTATTACAGAAGATTGTAATCTTATCCAGTCAAAATCCACTTTGATTTATACCCCTGATACTAACTATTATGGATCAGACTCCTTTGATATAGAATATTGTGTTTTAAATAATCCTTGTGTGGTTTACAAAACATATATTAACATTTTTGATGCGGTCTCTGATTCATTGTGTCATTGTCAGGGATCGGATTGTGTTTGGTCCGGTGACATGAATGGTGATGGTCGGGTGTCGGTTACTGATTTAATATCTTTAGGTAGATTTATAGGACTGAGTGGAGGACAAAGAAGTGACATTTCTTATCCATTCAGGGCCGGACAACATGCAGCTGACTGGAATTACGCTCAACCCAATGGTATAAATATTAAACATATAGATGCAAATGGTGATGGATTATTGTCTGTTGAAGACACCACAGCGATATCTGATTATTATGCATCGATACATAATTTTATTCCCAATGAGGTTTTAGCCATCAAAGATTATCCCTTTGATATAATACCCAATGCTACAGAATTGGATTCAGGTGATTTACTTGTTCTTGATATTGTAATAGGGAGCAACAGTAATCCAGTTCTGGATGTTTTTGGTGTAGCATTTGGCCTAAGTTTTTCTCCGTCGATGATTGATAGTGCCAGTCTATCGGGACATTTTTATCAAGATGGCTGGTTTGCTAATGGTGGTACATCCTTACAAATGATCAAACAACCCAAAGAAGGTATCATTCATGCAGGTTTTACCAAGACGGCAGGTATCGTGGAAGATGAAGCAGATGGATTCAAACCTGTAGGGACGAGTGGAAATGGGAAAATAGGTCAAATTAAGTTCATCGTGGAAGACGAAGCGGATGGTTTCCGAGCAAAAGATGATTTTATTATCAGACGCATTTATGTCAATAATATCACCATGGAAGATGCAGACGGCGAACAGTTTCTTTTACCGGAAACTTATGTGGATGTAAAAATAAATCTCAACAGGAAGGCACCTGTACCGTCTGAAGAAAAACTTCTGATATTCCCTAACCCAGCAAGAGATGCAATACAGCTCCATTTTAATGGTAGAAACACTATACAGGCCGTAAAATTATTCGATAGCATGGGAAATCTGATGGATAGCAAAAATAATATCAATACACAATCACACATCATCAACACTGAAACTTTACCCACCGGCATGTATATGATAAGATTGTTAACTACAGAAGGAGTCATCAGTAAAAAAGTACAAATAATTCGTAAGTAATAGCATAAAAAAAGCCCGCTAAAATTAGTGGGCTTTTTTTTTAAAATATCGACAAGAACATAAACGCTTTGTTTTTTATATATCTTTATATAAACTCCTTCTCCCTTTTATTCGAATTAATATTAGATACTGCCATGTGAGTTTATATCGAAGTAACCAATAATACCCACCTAAAATAGATCTAAAAATGATATTTGGCTTAGAAAGTTGTTTTACATCTTTTCCGAACAATTTCACTCATATAAGTTATGTTGTTTTGGTTTCAGCACTAAATATATTTTAAAAACTCATTTCTAACATTTTCACTGCTAAATTTGCCGGAATAAGAGGTAGTAACTGTTGAGCTATTAATATCCTGAATGCCTCTGGATGATACACAAAGGTGAGTGGCTTCAATATATACCGCAACATGTTCTGATTGTACGGCATTTTTAATTTCTTCTGCAATTTGTATGGTCAGCCTTTCCTGTACCTGAGGCCTTTTAGCATAGTATTGTACAATTCTGTTTAACTTTGAAAGACCAATTACTTTGCCGGTAGAAATATAAGCAACGTGAGCTTTTCCTATTATCGGAACAAAATGATGTTCACAATTGGAATAAAAGGTGATGTCCTTTTCAACCAACATTTCATTGTATTGATATTTATTTTCAAACAATTTTATATCTGGTTTATTGGCTGGATTGAGTCCACTGAATATTTCTTTGATGTACATCTTAGCTACTCTGTGTGGAGTTCCTTTAAGACTATCGTCATTGAGGTCTAAGCCCATGATCTCCATAATAGATCTGAAATGTTGCTCTATTTCAATTATTTTCTGATCATCGCTCTTGTCAAATGCATCTTCCCTTAGCGGTGTTTCAATTCCATTAAAAATATGGTCATCTCCTTGGTCATCATATTTCTCCATAGAAGACACTATGGTTTCTTTGTTGTTCAAATAATTCCTGTGTCCGTCAATCTGTAATTTTTTGGGTTTGTTTGCTATTAAAGTATCCATCATTTTTTTTTAAAACAACAGCCCATTTTAAATATTGTTTAATTATTAAACCTTAAATGTTAAACAATAATCAATGTTTTTGAATTTGAATGACTTACGTCACACTATTTTGTAATATATCTCATATCCAAAAATCATATAATTGACTTATCTTTGAGTAAGAAATATCAAAAATAATGATCAGAATATTGGTTCCGATAGATTTTACGAAGGTTTCCTTCTCAGCTTATAACTACGCTATACATTTTGCTGAAGCTATTAAAGCCGAAATAACTGTTTTCCACGTGATAAATGGTAGTTTTTCGACGGCGGACAGTATGTTTTTAGATACTATGGATGCTGCTTACGATGCAGCAAACAAAAGACTCCTAGCTTTTATGCAAGATTATCTAACAAAAATGAAGTTCATTAAAAATGATGTCGTATTAAAAACTGAAGTTCGTTTTGGTGTGGCTGGGTTTACCATAGCTGATTATGCAAATGACCAAGGTTTTGATTATGTTGTAGCCGGCACAAGGGATAGTCACAGTCTTATTGAACGTGTACTAGGTACCACATCAACCATTGTAACTAAAATGGTTAAATGTCCGGTTATACTTATTCATGAAAATACAAGGTGGATGAAACCAACAAAGGTAATTTATACCATAGATGATAGCACTGATTTTGATGAATCAATAGATAAATATATCAGTTTTAATCAATTCTTTAAAGCTGCTACAGATTTTATTCATATTAAAGTGAATGATAAAAATATTGATAGTACTAGGGACGCGGTAATTAAAGAAGTTTTTAAGAAAAAGGAACCTGATTTTGCTTTTGATATTAAAAATATTTATGGCGGAGATATTGTTCAATCAATAATAGATTATTCGATTTTTGAGAAGGCAGATATGCTTGTTTTGGTGCATAGAAAAAGGAATTTTTTAGATTCTTTTTTCAATAGGTCTTTAAGTCTTCAAACTGCGGAAGGTATCCACCTTCCGGTAATGATTTTGGAAGAAAATCCACCAGTTGAAGGAAAAAATGAATAGGAGAGGCTTTTTATTTGTAGTTTTTATTTGTAATTATCTGTCTTTTTTGTACTTTCGAACTTATATTAATAAATCGTATTTTAATTCTTGCTTATTAATATTTTGTATCGTAAAATTTATTAAAATAGAATCAATATGTTAAATATATTATGTCCTACAGATTTTTCTTCTAACTCGGAATTTGCGATACAATATGCTATAAATTTGAGTAACACCATTGGTGCTCGATTAACATTTATTACGTCTTATAAAGTACCGCATGTGGCTGGTTCGCTTCGTGCACTTGATGAAAAAATAAAAGAAGCCTTGAATGAAGACTTACGATATTTTGTTAATAAAATCAAAAACCTTATTACCACTGGTAAGGAGCCCGAAGTTGTTGTAGTGGAAGGAAATACTTCTGTGTCCATTCTATTTTATGCAAAACAACATAATATTGATTTGATCATAATGGGGACTAAAGGAAGTTCAGGTTTGGCTAATGTAATTATGGGCAGCATTACCAAAAAGTTCTTTGATCAAAATGAGATTCCCATATTAGCGATACCGTATTCTTCAAAAGAACTATTGACCGGGAATACCATTTTGTTGAGCCTCGATAATAAAGGTATTAATAATGAACATTCAATACAAATACTTTCAGCGCTAAAAGATATACCCAATACTGAACTAAATGTTTTCCATGTTTCTAGCCCAAATGAAAAAATTGATCTGGCTGAAAATACAGGGAAACTAATGGGAATAGTTGACAATATTATTGAAAAAGAAGGAATAGATACTGTGATGGAAATAAAGCACTATGTAGACGAAAATAATATTGGTATCGTAGCAATGGTAGGAAGAAGACATTCATTTTGGGAAAGACTGTTTGTAGAATCTCATACAACAGCTGAACTATTTTCAACAAATGTTCCGATTTTAATGCTTCCTGAATAAATAGTTATATTTTGGCAAGCCATTGGAAAGGGAAATGTACTTTCATTGATTAAAACCTTTCTTTTGCATTTATTAATAGTGTGAAATAATTTTTCAGCATGTATTATTACAATTTTTGCTTGTACTATCAACATAATTTATATTATAATTAAATATTGATGGAAATATTAAACGAATCATTGAGTGAAATCACCAAATCCTTCGACATTAAAAGGAAGTTTTTTGATGATGGTTATACCCATTCTTATGCTTTCAGGAAAGAAGCTTTACTAAAACTGCGAAATGCCATTATCAGAAAAAAGGAAGAAATAATTGCTGCTATGCAGCGTGATTTTGGAAAGCCATCATTTGAAGCTTATATAGGGGAAGTTGGTGTGGCTACGGATGATATTAATTTTGTTTTGAAGCATCTCAAATCATGGATGGAAGACAAGCATGTGCCTACTCCTATAGCAATACAGCCGGCAAAAAGTAAAATTATTTATGAGCCCAAAGGTGTAGTCATGATTTTTTCTCCTTGGAATTACCCTTTTAATTTGACCATAATTCCTCTTATAGGAGCAATCGCCGCTGGAAATTGTGTGATGATAAAACCCGCCCATGAAACACCTCATATTGCGAAACTTATAAAAATATTAATTGAAGAATGTTTTATTCCTGAGCATGTAAGTGTAGTTATGGGGGAAGGTAAGATTATCGGTGAACTACTACTGACAAATTTTACATTTAATCACATTTTTTTTACGGGATCACCCAATACCGGCAGATGGATCATGGAAAAAGCGGCCAGAACGCTTACGCCTGTTACGTTGGAACTGGGTGGTAAAAGTCCTGTAATTATTGATTCTTCTGCCAATATGAAAGTGGCCTTAAATAGAATAACCTGGGCCAAATATTTTAATGCAGGTCAAACTTGTACCAGTCCTGACTATATTCTTGTGCATAAAAGTAGAAAAGATGAGTTTACCCAAGGACTGATTAAAAAGATAGAGGAATTTTTTGGTGCTGATCCCCAAAAATCTCCTTATTACTGCCGTTTGGTAAATAATACCCGATTCAAAAAAATTGTCACTTATCTTGAACAAGGGAAAATTTTACATGGAGGACTTCATGATGAAACTGACAAATATATCTCACCAACAGTGATGGAGTTGAATGACCTTGATGTGCCTTTGATGAAAGAAGAAATTTTTGGCCCAATATTACCAGTGATTACTTGGTCAGATAAAGAAGAAATTGTTCAAATAATTCGCAAAAATCGATATCCGCTGACGTGTTATATTTTTTCCGAAGACACCCAGTTTATCAATTACATCCATGAACGAGTTGAATTCGGCAGTGGTTGTGTGAATGATACTATGGCCCAGTTTGCCAATTCTAATTTTCCTTTTGGTGGAGTAATGACCAGCGGTATGGGAAAATATCATGGCAAATATAGTTTTGATACTTTTTCAAATGCAAAACCAATTCTGTCTTCTGCTACCTTCATAGACATTGATATGCGCTATCCTCCTTATACATCTTTTAAAAGAAAACTAGCAGAATTTTTTCTGGAATAGTCCACAAAATGTCCATTGCGAAAATTTTCAGTATACCTTTATTTCTAAAAAAAAAGAGTGAGTTTTATTAAACTCACTCTTTTTTAACTTTAATAGGAATCAAGTCTTATCTCAAGACGGTCACATCACCACCTCTTTTTTCTGTACTTCCATCTTTAAAAAGTAACTCAACATAGTATACATAAACACCCGGAACTACTTCTTTCTGCTTGAATTTTCCGTCCCAGAAGGATTGAGGCTGACTAGGAAGTAAATCTTTACCTGTGAACAAAAGATTGCCCCATCGGTCATAAATACTGTATTTGGTCACCTTATCCACCTCTGCACAATTGATACTGAAGAAATTATTTTCTCCCTGATTGTGTGGTGTGAAAATGTTTGGTACACATTCTGGCTTAACTCGTTTTATAGAAATCCTAAGATTATCAGTTGCTATACAACCACTTTGATTGATGACAGTTACATTGTATTCAGTATCTTCTTCCGGACTTACTGCAAGTTCAGGTTTATTTTTTGCTGTAGTGACTTCAACATTATTGGCTTTCCAGGTGACACTTTGTGCCGTGGCTTCATTGTATTGGCCTTTAATAGTCAATAATGAGTCTTCACCAATATTAAGGAAGAAGTCCTCACCTAAGTTTACTATAAACAATGGTGGTTCAGTAATAGTTATCACTGGCAACTGATCATTGACGCATCCATTGGCATCTTTTACTATTACCTTGTAATTACCTGTTTTCAAATTTGTGGCAATTAATGCACTACCATATGTTGTGCCGCCATTAAATGAAATTTGGTAAGGTGATTTTCCGCCTCTGATATTGCTGAGTGTGATAGTGGCAGTTTGGCCAAAACAAGCGATGGTGTCCACTGTTATATCAAATATTGGCAAATCATCTTCCTGTACGACAGTAACTATATCCTGAGAGGAACATTTGGTCAAAGTATCCATAACTGTCAGTGTATAAACACCACCGACGTTTGCTGTATATTTTAAAGTGGAGGCTATGATCTGACCAGCCAGTTTCCATTCGTATGCAATATTTGGACCTGTAGAACTTAAATCAGTACCCAATACAGTAAACTGAATATCACAGTTGATATTTTTGTCCAAGCCTGCGTCTGATACAGGCAAAGCATTTATTCTGATAGTAACATCTTCAGCGTCATCCTGACAAGGAGTTTGGTTTGAAAACGCATACCTGAAAACGTAACTACCTGCAGGCCTTCCTGCTCTGTCAAAAGTACCAGCAACGGCATTAAACCCATTAGGTCCGCCGCTAACTACTGTCCAGACACCACCTGCATCTTCACCTTCAATAAAATCCCGAAGTTGTAGTGCTACACCAGGGTCACCTATACAAAATTGTGCACCTCGTGCAGTACCGGCAGTCTTAGGATTACCAATAGTTATATTTTTGGTGGCTGATGTAGGGCATCCTGTAACCGGATTCGTTAGGGTATATCTTAATTGATAGGTTCCTGCGGGAACACTTGTTAGTGTAAGAATACCATTATTGATGACAAGTAATGGATTGATGGCCGTCCATGTACCAGGTTTAGGGTCACTGTAAGCTTTTAGATCTAAAGTACCTGCATTGCTACATATGGCAGGTATTGTGGGTAAAATTATATCCGAACAATTACAATTATTAGTAACATTGATTTTGATGGGGTATCTGCTAATTGTACAAGGTGGTATATTAGACACTACATACGAGTAACTGAGAACTGTACCATTTGGCAATCCTGCCAGAGAAATGGAATTATTTAAAAGCGCAACTCCGTCCTCATCTTCCCAATTACCAAATGCACCACTTATGAAAAAGGCATCTAATGAAATACTTTGAATACCAGTAGTTCCATTACAAACCAAAGTGTCAGATTTTACAATCGCTGTTGCTTTATTTCTGATATTGAAGGTAAATTCATCAAATTTTAGGCAACTTCCAGTCGGTGCAGGATTCAAAGTATATCTTGCTCTATACGGTCCTGCAGGAAGTCCTACTGCATCAATAAAAGTACCATTGGTCAAAGGCACGTTTACAGCACCCGGACCTGTTACTACCCATGTTCCTGGTCCAATGGTTGCTGGATTAAAGAAAGTACTTGCTAAATTCAGCATATCATTATCATTACACATATCACAGTTTACACAATTAATTTTTGTATCCGGGCAATTACAGTCCCTTACATTTACTACAACATCAACGACTGCATTTGTACAAGGTGCCTGAGCACTCTTTGAATATCTGAAAGTAAAGCTGGTATTAGGAGTAACTCCTGCAAATTCAACCAAACCTGTAATGGGTATGCTCATCTGTGGGGTAGCAGGACTTATCTGAGTCCAAACTCCTCCGGTACTATATCCATTTTGAAGTAATGAATATAAATTCGTCTTTGTGTCTCCATTGCCGGTCTGTACAGAACAAACTGAACCATCTATTAGTTTTTGAGCCCTTGGTTGATCGACAATTACAATATTTTTAGTAAATGTTGACTGGCAGCCAGGCGGAACACTTGCAGTTAATGTAAATGTTGCTTGATAAGAACCCGGAGTTTTTCCTAAAGGATCAATAAATTTAACATTTGAAATTAAAAGTGGTGTCTGTACTGTCCATGTACCAGCTATGTTAACAGGAAATGAACTGAAATTTGTCGATCCACGTAAATCCAACAACTGTGTTGATCCATTACAAAGAAGGTCATTGGTTAGCGTTACTTCAGGACATTCACAATTTCTTACTCGAACTTTAACCAAGGCTTTTACAGGTGGGCAAACTCCCGCTGCACTAGTGGTGTATTCAAAAACCAATGTATCAGCAGCCATACCACTCACATCAATGATAGGTCTTATTCCATCAGGAATATCTCCACTTA
>Ga0105047_10001084_pt1 | contig 47996 bp, 42 predicted proteins | sample MAT04_FD_78384 | JGI IMG/M metagenome (GOLD analysis project Ga0105047, IMG submission 78384) | Freshwater microbial communities from Lake Fryxell liftoff mats and glacier meltwater in Antarctica - MAT-04 (megahit assembly) | ecosystem: Environmental > Aquatic > Freshwater > Ice > Liftoff...
GCGGCGGCCATTCCGCCGCGATGAGCGGCGGCTCCGTTGAAGCCGCCACTCCCGCACTTCAGCCACGATCTTCTGCCGGCCATTCCGCCGCGATGAGCGGCGGCTCCGTTGAAGCCGTTCATTGGATGAGCAGGTCCGGGAGGGTTCCACCCATTCCGCCGCGATGAGCGGCGGCTCCGTTGAAGCTGGAACTTCTGGCGCGGGACTCCGATGTGAGTCGGCCCATTCCGCCGCGATGAGCGGCGGCTCCGTTGAAGCTCGTCGTCGTCGCGGCGGCGGTCGTTCTATGGGCGGCCATTCCGCCGCGATGAGCGGCGGCTCCGTTGAAGCAATCCGGTCACGCCGCCGGGCGCGATGATGCCGGGGTCCATTCCGCCGCGATGAGCGGCGGCTCCGTTGAAGCTAGGTGACGCCCGACTGGTCCGCGACCCCGCTCTCCCCATTCCGCCGCGATGAGCGGCGGCTCCGTTGAAGCAGCCGGAGCGCCGCGATCGTCCACGCCGTCCGGGTCCATTCCGCCGCGATGAGCGGCGGCTCCGTTGAAGCCAGAGCCTCGCGCGTGTCGGTCGCGTCGGTCGCGTCCATTCCGCCGCGATGAGCGGCGGCTCCGTTGAAGCTTTGCTCCCGTGGGGAAGCACTCGGCGAAGCCCGACCCATTCCGCCGCGATGAGCGGCGGCTCCGTTGAAGCCAGATCACCATTGACGCTGTGACCGGCGAGGGGCCGCCATTCCGCCGCGATGAGCGGCGGCTCCGTTGAAGCTCGTATCACGCGCAGCTCGCGTGGTACCGGCGAGGACCATTCCGCCGCGATGAGCGGCGGCTCCGTTGAAGCGGGACGCTGCGCTTGCATCGCCGCGATCATCGCCGGCCCATTCCGCCGCGATGAGCGGCGGCTCCGTTGAAGCCCCTTCGTCCGCTACTTCTGCGGGAACTGGAATTTCCCATTCCGCCGCGATGAGCGGCGGCTCCGTTGAAGCGCCTGGAGAGGCGCCACTGCGGCCGCGATAGCGTCGGCCCATTCCGCCGCGATGAGCGGCGGCTCCGTTGAAGCTTTCGACGCGCGCAGCCTCGCCATGCGCCGCTGCATGTCGCCATTCCGCCGCGATGAGCGGCGGCTCCGTTGAAGCGGCGGATGCCGCGTCGTCGCTCCTACCCTTAGACTGGCCATTCCGCCGCGATGAGCGGCGGCTCCGTTGAAGCTAACCGAGTTCCGCGCGGATCCGCTGAACCTCTGACGTCCATTCCGCCGCGATGAGCGGCGGCTCCGTTGAAGCCACGGGACGTGGAAGCGGCGGCCGTCCTGGCCGATCCATTCCGCCGCGATGAGCGGCGGCTCCGTTGAAGCTCCATCGCGCCACTCGGCGCGGCGAGTCGGACGAGGTGACCATTCCGCCGCGATGAGCGGCGGCTCCGTTGAAGCCCGTCGACGCCACGGCCGCTCGATATCCGCTTATCTATGCCCATTCCGCCGCGATGAGCGGCGGCTCCGTTGAAGCAGCGGCTACAAGAAGCGATCGCGGCGATCGACGCGCACCATTCCGCCGCGATGAGCGGCGGCTCCGTTGAAGCGAGAGGGGCTTGCGTCGCGTGACGCGGATGACGCGGCCATTCCGCCGCGATGAGCGGCGGCTCCGTTGAAGCCGCCTCCGGCGGTCGTCGCTCCTCGTCCGGCGGGCCCCATTCCGCTGCGATGAAGCGCTGCGGGCAGATGGCCCTCTCAGGGATTGAAGCAACCGTCGCTCCGCAGCGTTCACGCCAACAACTCCACAGCGAAGGGAAGATGATGGCCGACGAGCACGACACGACCGCGGAGACGTGCGACCAATGGTTCGATCGCTATGATGCCCATCAGCGCGCCCAGGGCCGCTACGGCACGCGCAGCCAGTGGCGAACCTGGATATCTCCCCGGCTCGGCGCGAAGCGGTGGGTCGACGTGACTCCCGACGATATCGAGGACCTCCGCGACGTGCTCGATGCCGCCATCCTCGCGTGGCGTCGCGACGGTCGCGGACGAGGTCGCATAAGCGGTCGCACCGCCATGAGCGTCTGGTGGGCGCTTCGGGGGGCACTTCGCGAGGCCACGGCGAGCAAGCGTCGCGACCTCCGCGCGCTCCTCGGTCGACCGAACCCGGCGCTCTCGGTGCAGCCGCCCGGGGACGAGCTCTCCCGTCGAGGGCGCTGCAAGACCTTCGTGTATCCGAGCGAGTTCGCGCGCCTCGTCTCGTGCAAGGACGTGCCTCTGGTCTGGAGAGAGGCACATGCGATCGCCGCCTATACGTACCTCCGCCCAAGCGAGCTCCGTGCCCTCCGCTGGCCCGACGTCGACATCGATCATGGTCGCGTCCTCGTCACCAAGGCCTGGTCATATCTCGACGGGACGATCAAGCCACCGAAGACACGGGGCGGCATCCGCGAGGTCCCGATCCACCCTCAGCTGCTGCCGCTCCTCCTGCGCATGCGGAGGCGCGCCGACGCGCAGCCGGCCGATCTCGTCGTCCCCATCCTCGGCGCGGTTCCTCGTGACACGCTCGCCGCGCGCACCCGGCGGCATCTCCTCGCTGCAGGGGTGGTGAGGGACGCCCTGCACGTCAGCAGTCTGACGATGGCGCGAGCCAACTTTCGCTCCTGGCGCGACAGCGGCATCACGTGGCTGGCGATGGTCGGGCTGGATTCTTCCAGGATCATGCGACGTGCAGGGCACGACGACGTCGGAACGACGATGCGCTACGTGAAGCTCGCCGAGGATCCCGCAGGCGAGCTCGGCGAGCCCTTCGGCGCGCTCCCGCTCGATCTGACAACCTCGACTTGAGGAGCTCCGGCCGCGCCGTCCGTCCGCGACTGCCGAGCGGTCGTGCCTGTCGTTGCCGGCAGGGGTAGTGCTCGACGGCGAGCGAAGTCGCGCTCGCGCGGGTCGTGCCCCCCGGAGAAGTGCGGGCGCCGCTCGGTGGGCTCGGCAGCGTGGCCGTCGTCGCCGGCGGTGCGCGGATCGTCGTGGAGCACGGCTTCGACCGCCGACTTTGCGCGAGGTCATTCGCGCGCTCGAGGAGGGCGATGATCCCGACAGGCGTGCAGATCTTCCTCGCGCTCGAGCCGGCGAACATGCGCTGGTCCTTCGATCGGCTGAGCGGCGCCGCGCATGAGGCCATCGGGTACGACGCGCGGTCGGAGGCCCTCCTCGACCGCAGACCAGCAGCGCACTCCGAGCTGATCGCGCGTTCGCATTCACGAGCGAGAGTCTGCGTGGTTAGCGGGCCGTCTCCGAGCTCGCCGCGAGCAGCTCCGGCCCCAACGGCGGCGTCGCCACTCCGCCGTGGAGCACGACGCGGTCTCGCCCCGTGTGCTTCGCGCGGTAGAGTGCGGCATCTGCGTCTTCGATCACACGCGCTGCCGACGACAGGTGAGGCACCACTGAGACACCGATGCTCATCGTCGGCCGCACCTTCGCGGTGCCCACGACGAGGCTCGCGCAACGCGCGCGGATTCGCTCAGCCAGCGCGATGGCGTCCTCAGGCGCGCAGGTCGGCGCCAAGACGAAGATCTCCTCGCCGCCATAGCGGCATGCGATGTCGGGCCTGCGAATGCCCTGGGCAATCGCACGACCCACTTCACGCAGCACCTCGTCGCCGGTGGCATGCCCATGGTCGTCGTTGACGCGCTTGAAGTGGTCGAGGTCGATGGCGAGGACCGCCAGCGGGTACCCCAATTGGTGGGCGCGTTCGACCTCCTTGGGGAGCATCTCGTCGAACATGCGGCGATTGCCGAGCCCGGTGAGCGAGTCGCGGTAGGCGAGCAGCTCGAGCTCGTGGGTTCGTCGGTCGACATCGAGCTGCAGGCGCCGCGCGCGAAGCAAGTTCGTGACGCGCGCACTCATCTCTTCACGGAGGAACGGCTTCACGAGAAAATCGTTGGCGCCCGCCTTCAGGCTGTCCACCAGTCGTTCTCGTGCGCACTCCGCCGACACGATGACGATCGGGACGTGCTCGAACCGTGCGTCAGCCCTGAGCTCGTGCAAGAGGTCGAGGCCGTTCGCATCCTGCGTCGAGACATCGAGGGTGACAAGGTCGGGCGTCCCCACCGTCGCGAGGGCACGGAACTCTGGCGGGCTCCGCGCGATCAGAGCGTGTGAGCCGAGCTCCGCGAGCAGTCGCGACAGGATCGACGCGGTGGAGGCGCATCGCTCCAGTATGAGCGACGACGACGATGTCTGGGGCGCCTCGCGTCCGACGAGAGACTTGACCGCCACGCTCAGCTCTTCCAGGCCGAACGGCTTTCGGAGGAAATCGATGGCGCCGGCCGCGAAGCCCCGGAGCGCAAGGGCCTGGTCGACCTGCACGCTCATGATCAGCAGAGGGATGTCGCTCGTGCGCGGATCTGCGGACAGCCGCGCGCTGAGCTCGAGGCCCGACAAGCGAGGCATCTCGATGTCGATGACGGCCAGGTTCGGCTGACTCGCGCGGATCGCCTCCTCGCCTTCCACGCCGTCGGCCGCTTCGATCACCGCGAAGCCGAGGCGCTGGAGGTGCATGCTGACCGTCCGGCGCGCGGCCGAGCTGTCGTCGGCGACGACGGCGAGCGGCTGGCGTCGCGAGAGGCGGGCGTGGCGTACCACCACCGCTTTGAGGCGAGTGTCGAGCTCTGCGGCCTCGCACGGCATCGGAAGGACCCCGTCGAACTGCGCGGTCTCGAGCCCGCCGGCCGCGGACTCGGCCTCGGACGACGTCGCGAGCACGACCGGGACGCACGCGAGATCCGGATGAACTCGCAGTCCACGGTGCAGAGCGGCGCTGACCATGCCGCGGCGGGTCACGAGGACGTCGGGACGGAAAGCTGCGACGGCCTCGAGGTCCTGGTCGCTCGAGGTGGCCACGACGAGAACCTGGCTCGTAGGTTCGGCGAGCCTCCGCCAGATCCGTGTCCACGTGGTGGACGACTCGCAGAAGGCTGTGCGCATCAACGTCCATGAACGGCGTGCGAGCGCCGAACGTTCAGTGAATAACGGACGTGCGCGAGGCGAGAACGCGGCGGTGCGCGACGGAGAGAGTAGGGCTACGTCTTCGGAGGGTCGAGCACCTCGCGCACCTTCCTCAGAAGTGCGTCCGGCGTGATCGGCTTCTGGAGGAAGGCGATGCCCGCGTCGAGGACGCCGTGGTGCACGATGGAGTTGTCGGTGTAGCCCGACATGTAGCACCTTCAGATCCGGCCGCAGAGGCACAAGCCGCTCTGCCAGCTCTCGCCCGGTCATTCGCGGCATGACACCCGTGAGGCGTTCGGTCGTCGGGTTCAAAGCAAGGCCGAGGCAAAGACCAAGCACGCGGAGGAGAAGCTCCGCGGTCTGCTCGAGGCTGCGCCTGCTGACGCGATTGTCATTGTCGGTGTCAGGCTCCCGAGATGACTCGATGCAGACTCGCTCGAAGCCGGGTCACGCGGCCGGCTGGACCGCGGCCTCGTAGAGCTCACGAACGTCGAGCTCCGCCGAGATGGCGGCGAGCGCCGCGCGCTCTCCCTCGCGGCGGACCGTGCGTGTCCAGGCGTCGAGCGTGTCGCGCGTCCAGACCTCGACCTCTCGCTCACGATGCGAGACGAGCACGTAGTGCTTCAACGACGGTATCCGCTTGTAGTGCTCGAACCTGTCGCCGCGATCGTAGTCTTCGGTGCTCCGGCTGAGCACCTCGACGACGACGGGAGGATTGCTGATCGCATTCTCATCGTCCGGATCCCGTTCGCGGCGCGACGGCGGCGACCCCGACGGATCCCCTGCCGGCCACTGAGGAGGTTGGTGGCGCGACGGCGTGCAGGAGAAGGCCCTCGGGTTGAGGAGAGCTCCGGCCGCGACTCGCGAGCAATAGTGCCTGCGATTACCCCCAGGGGTAATGCTCGGCTGCTTGCCCCATGCTTCCCTCGTCATCCTGGGAGGGCGCATGGACCGAAGCAGATCAGGGAACGAGCCAGTGGACGGAGGCACATGAAGCCGCTCGTCGGTCTCGGCCTCGGCGGTCCCTCGTTCACTCCGAGAAGCCAGTCGACCACGTCGGCGCGGTTGGGGGAGCCGACCTGGGGGGCCGGCGGGCTCCTCCGGGACCTCGAGCTTCGTCTCGCGCTGACCTGCGCCGTGGCGCCGCGAACCGCACGCGTCGCTCGCTACGCCGCTCGCATCGCGGAGGCAGCCGACGGTCTCGCGTTCTATGCGAAGTCCTTCGCCTCGGATGCGCAGGGCACCGCGGACGTGCTGCTCGCCTGGCGTGACACGCTCATCGAGGCAGGATGGGATGGCCTCCCCGTGAGCGGTGCTGGACCGCGCCTCGAGGCGATCGCGCGGCTCGAGGCCGGCAACGATCCGGTCCCGCCCGGAGACGCGGATCGCCTGGTCAGCGTCCTGTCGACGCTCTCCGCCGAGCGCGTTCGCGTCTACGAGCAGGTCGTCCTCGCCGAGGCCCCGTCCTGCTGGCCGGGCCTGTGGCGGACGATCTTCGATAGACTGGCGAGCGAGGGAACGTCCTTCACCACGCTCGAACCGGAGCTGCCCGGCGCGCCGATCGACAGCGATCTGGGGCGCCTCCAGGAGCTCCTCCGCCGCGCGCCGGTCGCCGCCGACGACGACGGCGACGCGCTCTCGCCGTGCGAGGTGCGCGGCGACGGCTCGCTCGTCGTGCTGCGAGGCGAGACGCTCACGGAGCTCGCTGCGCTCACTGCCGCGCTTCTCGCGTCAGACCCGAGCGCACCGCTCGTCGTCCGGTCGGCGGACGCGGCGCCGCTCGAAGCTGCCCTCCTCGCGCACGGGTTGGCGCAGCAAGGCCTCGCGAGCTCCAGCTCGTGGCGTCCGGCAATGCAGATCCTGCCGCTGACGCTCGAGCTCGCGTTCGAGCCGCGCGACCCGCGCCGCGCGCTCGAGCTGCTGACGCTCTCGGTGGGCCCTTTTCGCGGCAGTCTCGGGCGGAGGCTCGCCAAGGCCATCTCGCGATCCCCCGGCATCGGGGGCCGTGAGTGGGAAACGAGGAAGGCCGACGCCCGCGACGCGCTCCACGCGCGCGAGCTTCTCCGCGGACTCGAAGGCGGCGCATCCGAGGCCGACGCAAGGCGATCTGCCGATAGCTACGTGGCCGAGCGAATGCAGCTCGTGACGGACTGGCTCGAGGTCCCTGGTGTCGACCCACGAGCAGCTCGCGCGACGGTCTTCGCGGAGATCGTCGCGCGCGTGCAGCACTGGCTTCACGACCGCATCGCGGTCGCCCCGGACGTCTACGGACCGGCTCTCGTCCAAGCGAAGCAGCTCGCCGAGTTGCTCGGACAAGATCCTCGGGAACAGCTCTCGCGAGAGGCCGTCCGTCAGCTCGTCGACGCCGTCGTCCGCGCGCCACACGACCACGAACGCTCGATCGAGGGAGCGGGGCGCACGCCGCACGTTCCTCACCCGTCGGCGATCCTCGCCCCATGCGGCACGCTCTGTTTCTGGGGCTTCACTACCGACGCTGAACGCCGCCCCGCCGCCCTTCCGTGGAACGCAGTCGAGCGCGACGCGCTCGCGGCAGCCGGGGTGCGTCTGCTGGACCGCTCGCGGCTCCTCGTCGAGGAGAGCGCGGCCTGGCGACGGGGAGTCCTCGCCGCCCGCGAGCGGGTCGTGCTCGTCATTCCCGGCACGATCGGCAGCGCTGCCAGCGCGCCGCATGCGTTGTGGGACGAGATCTCCGCGCGGCTCCGCCTCGACGGCCCGGCCAGTGCGCGATTGACGCGCCACGCACGGGAGCTTCGCACGGGGCCCAACCCACTCGTCGACGTTGCGGCGCTCGCGCAGCTTCCGCTTCCGGACAGTGCGGGGACGTGGCGCGTCGATCTCGACGTCGTCGGAGCGATCGACGGTGACACCGCCTCCGTCACCTCGCTCGAGACGCTTGCGACCTGCCCGCTCCGGTGGGTCCTGGAGGAGCGCGCCGAGCTTGCATCGGGCGCGGTCGCGAAGATCGCGTCCGACTCGCTTCTATGCGGCAATCTCGGACATCGCCTCGTCGAGGAGCTCTTCGTGCGCGGCGCCTTCGACCTCGATGAGCGCGCGTATGCGCTGGACGCAGAGCAGATTCTCGACCGTCTCGTCCGCACGGAGGCCGCGATGTTGCTGATGCCCGGGATGTCGTTCGAGCGAGCGCAGCTCGTGCCGCAGCTCCTCCGCGCGGCTCGGGGGCTGCACCGCTATCTCGACTCCTCCGGCTTCCGGATCGCGGCGGTCGAGGACGCGATCGAGCTCGACTCGCCGGTGGGTCGGCTACGCGGTCGTCTCGACGTGCGACTCCTCGATGCGCTCGGCGGAGTCGCAGTGCTCGACCTGAAGTGGGGCGAGGCTCGCTATCGCGGCGTCGTGAAGGAGGGCCGAGCGATCCAGCTCGCGGCCTACGCGCAAGCGCTGCCGAGGACGGCGACCGGAGCGCTGGCGCCGGCCGGCTACTTCGCGCTTCGCTCCGGGCGCGTCGTCGCCTCGGACCCTCGCATGCGAGCGGTGCGGAGCCTCGACGGAGCTTCGCTCGCCGTCACGTGGGACCGCGTCGCACGTACCGCCGACGCCGTCGTGGCCTCGCTTCGCAGCGGAGAGATCCCCGTCTCCGGCGTGCGGCGCTCACTTCCGCTGCTCGACGCCCTCTCGATCCCATCCGAGGACCACGGGCAGCACTACGCTGCGAGGTCGGATGGCGCTTGCTCGTACTGCTCGTGCTCCGCGCTCTGCGGGCGCGCATGGGAGGGGCTTCGATGAGCGCGCGTGGAATCACGATCATCGGCGCGAGTGCCGGCAGCGGAAAGACGTACCGCCTCACGCAAGAGGTCACCCGCGCGATCCATCCGAACGCGCTCGAGCGCGTCGACCTCGAAGGCCTGGTCGCGGTCACCTACACGCGAAAGGCACACGCCGAGCTCGCCGCGCGGATACGGCAGACGCTCGTGAAGGCCGGGGCGTTCGACGAGGCGGTGCGCTTGCCCGTCGCCTATCTCGGTACCGTGCACGCAGCATGTTTGCGCTTGCTCCAGGAGTTCGCGCTCGACGCGGGGCTCTCGCCCAACGTCGACGTCGTGGCCGGAGACCAGGCGAAGCTGCTCCGCGAGTCGCTCGAGCAGTCCGTCGGCACCGACCGCTGCGCCGAGCTCGACAGGCTCGCCGCGAGCTTCGAGCTGCTCTGGCAACCGAAGCTCGAGCGACACGACTGGCTGAGGCCCGTCACCGACATCATGGATCTCGCGCGGGGCAACCGGATCCATCCAGATGCGCTTCCCGCCATGGCCGAGCGCTCGGTCGCCAGCTTCTTGCGACTCCTTCCTCCCGTCGCTCCGGACGGCGCGCTCCTGGACGCGTGCCTCGCGCGTGCGATGGCCGCGGCCCGAGCCAACCTTGGCGCGAGCTCCGATCGCACGAAGGTCACGCGCGCTGCGCTCGATCTCATCGACGAATGTGGCCGTCGGCTAGGCGACGGCGAGCTCCGATGGAGACACTGGGAGAAGCTCGCTCGGCTCGAGCCAGCGAAGGCGTCTGCGGCTCTCGTGGTCGAGCTGCAGTCCGCCGCCGCAGCCTATGCGAGCCACCCTCGCCTTCACGAGGAGATCACCGCGATGACCCGTGCTGTCTACGCTGCCGCCCAGGCAGGCCTGGCAGGTTACGAGGCGTGGAAGGCCGAACGACGTGTCGTCGACTATGTCGACATGATCTCGCTTGCTCTCGAGGTCGTCGACCACCCGCGCGCCAGCGTCGAGCTCACCCAGCGACTGCGCCTCGTCGTCGTCGACGAGTTTCAGGACACGAGCCCGATCCAGCTTGCCCTGTTCCTCCGCTTGCACGCGCTCGCGGGCCGCTCCACGTGGGTGGGCGACAGGAAGCAATGCATCTTCGAGTATGCCGGGGCCGACCCCGCGCTGATGGACTCCGTGGCGGCGTGGGTCGAGGCGTCGGGCGGCGCGCGGGATCGACTGCGCGACAACTATCGCTCACGCCCCGAGCTCGTCCGCGCCTGCTCCGAGCTGTTTGCCGCGGCGCTCCTGCGGCACGGCTTTCCGCGCGAGGAGGTGATGGTCGACCCTGTACGGGAGGCCCATCCAGCCCTCGACACGCTGCCGCCTCTCGGGCTGTTCTGTCTGGAGACGGAGACGAAGCACGAGAGCGCCGAGGCGCTCGCGGAGGGGGTGCGCCGCCTCGTCGCGGATCCCGCGGGCACACTCATCGTCGATCGCGACACCAAGGTGGCGCGCGGGCTGCGGCCTGGAGACGTCGCCGTCCTGGTCGCGACCAACGCCGAGGCCCGGCAGATCGCGAACGCCCTCCACGCGCGCGGCGTCCGCGTGGCTCTGGCGCGCGCCGGGCTGCTGTCGACTCCCGAGGGGACGCTCGCCGACGCCGCGCTGCGTGCGTTGCTCGACGCACGGGACACGCTCTCTGCCGCGACGCTCGACGCACTCACCGGTTTCGGCGGGGGCTCACCAGACTCGTGGCTGGAAGCCACGATCCGGGCGCGCCGCGTCGAGCCCTCCGAGGGAGAGGCTCCGCTCTCCGGCTGGCGCGCTGCGCTCGAGCGCGTGCGCACTACGCTCGGAGTCCTCTCGCCGCGCGAAGCCCTCGACGAAACGCTCAGCGCCCTCGACGTCGTTCACCTCTGCGCGCGCTGGCCGGATTCCCCGCAGCGAATCGCAAATATCGATGCGCTCCGCGCGCTGGCCGCGGCGTACGAGGAGAGGTGCCGCCAGGAGCGCGAGGCGGGCACGGTGGCAGGGCTGCTCCGCCATTTCGACGATCTCCGGACGGAGACGCTTCGCCGCGACGAGCTGCTCGCTGCCGACGAACAGCATGTGTCGGCGGACGGCGACGCCGTGACGGTGTGCACGTATCACAAATCGAAGGGGCTCGAATGGCCGGTCGTCGTGCTCGCGAGCCTGGACCGGGCCGAGAGGCGAGACGCCTTCGACGTCCGGCCCGAGTCCGACCGCGCAGAGCGCGACTTCGATCCGGAGAAGCCACTCGAGGGCCGGTGGATCCGCTTCTGGCCCTGGCCGCTCGGTGCACTCGACAAAGCTCCACTCGCGGAGGCCGCCGAGCGCTCGGCCGAGGGCCAGCGAGTCGCGGACCGGGAGGAGCGGGAGCGTGTACGGCTTCTGTACGTCGGGTTCACGAGGGCACGAGATCACCTCGTTCTTGCGGTGCGCGTCGCGAAGGGCAAGGCGAAGACGGCGTGGCTCGACACGCTGGCGAGCGCGGCCGGCGACGAGCTGCTGGTGCTGCCGGCGGCCGCTCGTGACGGAGCGACCGACACGACGGTCGTGCGATGCGCCGACGGCGCCTCGCTCGACGTGCGCACGCGCGTGTGGCGGCTCGGCGCGCAGCCCGGCACCACCGTCGAGCAGCCGAAGGAGCCACCGACCTGGTACTCGCGCTCCGCCGGGCAAGCGGCCCGCGGCGGCTACTGGATCGCTCCCTCTCGTGCGGCGGACGAGTGGCCCGACGTCGCGCCGGCTCGGATCGGTGCGGTCGAGCAGCACGCAGCAGCGATCCGGCTCGAGAAGGACCTTCGACACGACGTGCTCGGTAACGCCGTGCACGGCTTCCTCGCCGCCGACGTGGAAGGGCTCTCGCCGTCGGCTCGGTCGGCGCGCGCCGGGCGCTTGCTCGCAGCCGCTGGGATGTCGGGGATCGTCGAGGCCGGCGCGCTGCTCGGCGCAAGCGACGCCCTTCGGAGCTGGGTGGAGCGCCGCTGGCCGGACGCGAGCTGGCGACGCGAGATCACCATCGAGGCCGTCCTCTCGTCACCCCACGGCGAGCGGCGGGTGTCGGGGACGATCGATCTGCTCCTCGAGACCGCGCAGGGTCGAGTGCTGATCGATCACAAGACGTTTCCCGGCGCGACGGAGCCGGCCTGGCGCGCGCGGGTGAAGGGCTTCCTCCCGCAGATGGCCGCGTACGCGGATGCGGTCTCTCGGCTCGACGACCGGCCGCTCATCGCTTGCTGGGTGCACCTTCCGATGGGCGGCGGAATGGTCGAGATCGTGCGCGCCGCGCGAGCGCCGGGAGCAGTCTGACGTCCAGCCGCTGGACGAACGCGTCCAGCCGGCTGGACGGGGCCGAGCTCGTATGCGACTCGCGCGTGTGAGTCGTTGGGCGCACGCCCAGGCTGCGATCGCGGCTGACGGAGCCGTCTGCTAAGACGTCGCGCGTGGATGCGCATCTCGTCCAGCTGGACCTCGATCACCCCGGCTTTCGCGACCCGACGTACCGAACGCGCCGCGATGCCATCGCCCGGCTCGCCGCCGCTCACGAGCGAGGGCAGCCGCCGCCCCACGTCGAGTACACGGCCGAGGAGAGCCTGGTCTGGGCGACGGCCCTCGAGGCACTGACGAAGCTCCACGCCCGCTACGCGTGCCGCGGGTACCTCGCGGCATGGCCGGCGCTCGAATTCAGCCCCGCGCGGATCCCGCAGCTCGCGGAGATCAGCGAGCGCCTCGAGCGCGCCACCGGCTTCACGTATGCGCCCGTCGCCGGCCTCGTGACGCCGCGCGACTTCATGGATCGCCTCTCCGACCGCACGTTCCTCGCGACGCAGTACATGCGCCACCCGAGCACTCCGCTCTACACGCCCGAGCCCGACCTCATCCACGAGCTGGTGGGGCATGCGCCGTCCCTGTGCGACGAGCGCTATGCGCGCATCAACCAGCTCTTCGGAGACGCCACACGCGTCGCCGACGACGCGCAGGTCGACCAGCTCATCCGCACGTACTGGTACTGCATGGAGTTCGGGGTCGTTCGCGAGGGCGACGCGCTGAAGGCCGTCGGGGCCGGGCTGCTCTCGTCGTTCGGCGAGCTCGGCCGCTTCGAGCGCGAGGCCATGCTCGTCCCGTTCGACCTCGACGTCATCGCGCGCACGCCGTTCGACCCGACGCAGTACCAGTCGACGCTCTTCGTCGCCGCGTCGGAGGACCTGCTGCTCGCCACGCTCACAGAGTGGCTCGAGCTCCTTTCTCGCCGCTGAGCCCTTGATTCCTGCGCTCCTGCGGCCGTTGAACTTGGCGCCGTGCCGGTTTCTCCGCCTCCGTCCAGCCATCGAGACGACGTCGAGCGTGGTCGGACTGCTTCGTCGTCCGAGCTCCGCGGGCGGATCCGTGAGCTCGAGGCGGCGCTGGCGACGACGGAGCGCGAGCTGCACGAGGTGCGCGAACGCGGGGAGCGCTACCGGGCGGTCGTCCAGAACCTGCCGAACGCCGCCGTCGCGCTGTTCGACCGTGAGCTCCGGTACGTGGTGGCCGAAGGACGCGGGATGATGCAGGACCTCGGCGCGGACCCCGCGAAGGTGGTCGGCCGATTCGTCCACGAGGTCGTCAGCCCGGCGAACGTGGACGCCATCGTTCAGCAGTACCGGCGCACGCTCGAGGGGCACACGGGAAACTTCGAGGTCGAGCGGAACGGTCGGACCGTCTCGGTCCACATGACGCCGGTCCGCGACGAGCACGGCGAGATCGTCCTGGGGATGATGACCTCGTACGACGTGACCTCGTTCGGAGCGGTCGAGCTGGCACTGAAGCAGCAGACGCAGCTCGTGGGGCTGCTCCAGGCCGTCAACTTCGCCGCCAACGCAGCGCAGAACGGCGCCGAGGCGATGCAGGTCTGCCTCGACGAGGTGTGCGGCTACATGGGCTGGCCGATCGGGCATGTCTACCTCGCCGAGGGCGAGGTGCTCGTCCCGGCGAACATCTGGCACTTCGGCGATTCGCTCTGGAGCACCGCGAGCGCCGCCGTCGCCGTCGGGCGCTTCGTCGCGCAGACCGGGCGAACGACGATCGCGCGCGGCACCGGCTTCGTCGGCTCGGTGTTCGAGAGCGGTCGCTCGCTGTCGATGTCCACGGACGAAGGCTTCTCGCGCGCGGACTGCGCGAGCTCCGCGGGCATCAAGAGCGGATTTGCGCTGCCGGTCCTCGTGGGGAGCGAGGTCGCCGCGGTGCTCGAGTTCTACGCGATGACCGACGAAGCGCCGGATGCCAATGCGCTCGCGGTCCTCTCCAACGTCGGTACGCAGATCGGGCGCGTCATCGAGCGCGAACGCGCGCGCGGTTTGCTCGAAGCGCATGCGGCCGCGCTGCGGTCGATGTCGGTGCGCGACGAGCTCACGGGGCTCTGCAACCGTCGCGGCTTCATGGAGCTCGCAGCGCAGCAGCTCGACCTCGCCGGACGAAGCAGGAGCCCCGCCGTGCTCTTCTTCGCCGACCTCAACGGGATGAAGCCGATCAACGATCAGCTCGGTCACGAGGAGGGCGACCGCGCGCTCGTCGACATCGCCGACGTCTTGCGGAAGGTATTTCGCGGCTCCGACATCGTCGCGCGGCTGGGCGGCGACGAGTACGTGGTGCTCGCCACGGGCGTCGACGGGACCGTGGCCACCCAGTTGCGCGCGCGGATCACGCGCGAGATCGACGCCTTCAACGCCCTCGGGTCGCGGCCGTATCGGCTCTCGGTGAGCATCGGCGCGGCGCTCTACGACCCTGCCGCCCCGCGTCCGCTGGAGGCGCTCGTCAGCGAGGCCGATGCCTCGATGTACGCGGAGAAGCGCGAGGGCGCGGCTCGTCAGCCGCCGCTTCGTCCGACTGCAACGGGCGCGTAGTTTCTGAGGAGCCCGCACGTGCAGTCACGCGGTTGCCGCCGCTCCGTCATCGATCCGTCACGAAGCCGTCGTTCGACTTCGACTAGACGGAGGTGATGGTCCGCAAGGTCGGTGTGGTCTCGGCAGGTGTCCTCCTCGTCGGCTTCGCGGGGGCCGCGGGCTTCGCGTCGATGGCTGCATGCAGCGATGGCTCCGCGCCTCCCAAGAAGGACACGGCGGGCGAGGGCGGCACCGCCGCCAGCGCGTTCGCCTACCGCGGGCAGGCCTGCGGCTACGACGTCGCGCTCCCCGAGCGCTATGCCTTCACGGAGCTCTCGCTCGACGACGCCGCCGCGCCCGGCGCGGACCCGCAGCTCGTGCGCGTCGGCCTTGGTGGCGGAACGACCATGGGAGCTCCCGGCTACGCGGACCCCTCGCGCACCGCGGCGTTCACGTGGCAGACGAAGGACAAGGTCCGCGCCGCGAAGGTTCGCTTCGGCGAGCGGCCGGATGCCCTCACCGAGACCCGCACTGGCTTCTCGTGGACGACGCCGATCCCCGAGGCCGGCTTCGGTACGAACGAGCCCGAGACCTCGATGCACGAGGTGCACGTCTGCGGGCTGACGCCGGGACGAACGTACTACTACCAGGTCGGCGGCGGCACGCCCGAGGCGTGGAGCGCGACGCAGTCGTTCACGAGCGTCCCGACGGACGGCAAGATCACCGTCGGCGTTCTCGGCGACGCGCGCGACAAGGTCGAGACCTGGCAGCTCGTGCAGCGGCGCATGCGCGACCGCGCGGTGAACCTGCAGCTCACGAGCGGGGACCTCGTCGCGTTCGGGTCGCAGCAGTCGCTCTACGAGACATGGCTCGGCGCGATCTGGAAGGAGCCGGCCGACCCGAACCGCTTCGTGACGCTCGGCCAGCAGATGATCGTCATGCTCGCGGGCAACCACGAGAACGAGGCCGCGCGGTTCTACGGCGCGTTCGCGATGCCTGGCGAAGGGAACTACGCCGAGACGTACTCGTCGTTCAACATCGGCAATACGCACTTCGTGCTCATCGACGACCAGCCGATCGCCGCTCTCGAGGGCAGCGAGCACGGGCAGGTCATCCTCGAGTGGCTCGACAAGGACCTCGCCCGCGCCGACGCGAACCGCGCCGCGGTGCCGTTCGTCTTCGTCATCAACCACCGCGGGCTCTACACGACGTCGCTTCACGCGCGCGACGGAGACGTCCGCGTCGCGCGGAAGCTCCTCGCGCCGATCTTCGACAAGAGCCACGTCGACCTCGTCCTCAACGGACACGACCACGTCTTCGAGCGGACCAAGCCGATCAGGGCCGGCGGCGACCCGGCGGGCGATCCGGTCGTGATGCCGGCAGGGCAGGGGACGGTCTACGTCGTCAACGCGGGCGCAGGGGCCGACCCGTATCGCGTCGGCGTCTACCCGGCCGCGTTCCAGGAGAAGTCGGAGACGTTCGGGAAAGGAACGCCGTACTCCGGCCTGTACGGCGTGCTCACGCTCGAAGGGCGCAAGCTGAAGTTCGAGTCGTTCGGGCTCACGCTCTCGGGAAGTGACCCGCTCATCGACAGCTTCGAGCTCTCGAAATGAGGGCTCGCGCAGCTCGCGTCACTCGCGCGTCGCTCGCGGTCGCCGCGTTCCTCTCGCTCGCGAAGACGGCCGCCGCTCAGCCGCCCGCCCAGGAGGCGCCTTCGCCTCCGATCGCCAATCCTCCAGCAGCCAGCGCAACCGAGCCCCCCGCAACGACCCCGCCGGCACCTGCAGTGCCGGCGGGGCCTCCTTTGGCCGGCGCACCCGCCGAGCCGCTGGCGGCGCGTGGCCCGGCGGTCGAGCTCACGTCGCTACGTCTCATGCGCGACAAGGGCATGATCAGCGCGGCCGAGTACGACGCGGCCTCGCGCGAGATCGCCGCGTCGATCGGCGAGCGAGCGGCCGACGCGAACACGCTGGTCCTCGGCCGCTGGTCGACGACCCTCTACGGGTTTCTCAAGGCCGACTACATCTACGACTCGACCCAGAGCTTCTCGGACCTCGCCGGCAACGCCCTGGTCGAACGGCCGGCCGGAGCCCCTCTGCCTCCGCCGTATCCGCCGACCAACTTCAAGGGCGAGCACGGGCGCACGACGTTCAGCGTGCGCAACTCGCGCTTCGGGTTCCTCATGCGCGCCCCGGAGGACCACGGGATCCGCGCGACCGGCCAGCTCGAGATCGATCTCTTCGGCGCCTCCCCGCCGGTCGGCCCCTCCGTGCCTGCGCCCCAGGACACTCGCCTGCCCTACGAGACGACGGAGAACGTGACGTTCGCGCAGCCCGGGCTCCGGCTGCGTCACGCGAACGTGCGGCTCGAGACGCCCATCGTCGACATCCTCTTCGGCCAGTACTGGCACCTCTTCGGCTGGCAGAACGCCTACCAGCCGGGCATGGTCCAGGCGCAGGGCGGAGCCGGTCATCTCTACGGCCGCGCCGCGCAGCTCCGCATCTCGCGGGCCTTCAAGACGGAGGCCGTGACCGTGGAGCTCGCCGTCGCGGCGCTCAGGCCTCCCGCGCGTGACTCGGTGATGCCCGATCTCCAGGCCGGCCTACGCGTCGCGCTGCCGCGCTGGACCGGTGTTCACACGGGCGGCTCGACCTCCACGAACGTGATGCCCGCCTCGATCGCGGTCACGGGCGACCTGCGGCAGTTCAACGTGCCGGAGTTCGACCCGCTGCCCACGCGCAGCGTGAGCCTGTCGACGCAGTCGTTCGCGATCGACGCCTTCATCCCGGTGATCCCGGCGAAGACGCGCGAGGGCAACGCGCTCAGCGTGCACGGGGAATTCGTCTACGGCAGCGGCATCGCGGACCTCTACACCGGGCTCACCGGCGGCGCGCAGCTGCCGACGGTCGCCAACACCACGGGCCTCAACCCGCCGCCGCAGTACCCGCAGAACGTCGACAACGGGCTCGTGACGTTCGACCTCGACGGAGCCCTGCACGCGATCAAGTGGACGACCTATCTCGTCGGCGTGCAGTACACGCTCCCCGGGCTCGGCGGTAAGGTCTGGCTCGCGGCGAACTACTCGCGACAGATCTCGCCCAACCTCGGCGACTACACGCGACCCTACGCCTCGACGCTTCCGAACCCGCAGGCGGCCTACTATCCGTCGGCGGCGCAGGTGCGAAAGAGCCTCGACTTCGTCGACGCCTCGCTGTTTGCAGAGATCGTCCCGAGCGTACGCCTCGGCGTCGAATACGCTCGCTCGACGGATCACTACGTCGACGGCGTCGACGCGACGAACCAGCGCGCGCAGACCGCGGCGATCTTCCTGTTCTGACTCGGGTCAGTCCCGCGTGGCGCGGGCCATGTAGCCGATGCGGCCGATGTGCAGATACTCGCCGCGGGCGCCGAACGTGACGACGTGCTCCGCGTGCGGGGTCTCCCCGTCGGTGGTGAGGACCGCCTCGCCCGGCCCGTTCATCGCGTAGCTGCCTTGCTCGACCGTGCTCCAGCGATCGGCGCTGCCTTCGCGGGCGAGCACGTTGTCGAACGTGAACCTGCTGTGCGCGAACGAGAAGCGTCGCTCGATGGTCACCGTCCCGCTCTCGCCGTGACTCACGACGGACCTGAGCGAGTACGTCCCCGAGAGCTCTCGTGCGGGTGAGGTCCGGAAATAGGTGCGTGCGCCCTCGGGCTGCGTCAGGAGGAGCCTGTCGTCCTCGACGGTCGCCTCGAGGTGCGTTCGGCCGACGAGGAACGAGACGTGCGAGCCGAGGGTCTGGTGGCTGCCGCCGATCGCGGCGCATCGCTCGCGAACGCCCGACGGAGCCGCGGGAAAATCGTAGCTGAGGCTGCCGTCTCCGCAGAGATCGAGCGGCAGGTAGCCCGCCGGGTCGGCAGCCGGCGCGACCCAGAGTCCGAGCGCCGACGGTACGTGCGCGGTCGTCGCCTCCTCGTGGGCGGGGCTCGGGGACGTCGTATCCACGGCGCCCCCGCATGCGGTGAGGGCGACCACGAGGGAGAGCGAGGCAGTCAGGGTTCGCACGCCACGGAGGTACCAAGCGCGGCAGGCCGCCGTGTGGCGTCTCTGCGTCGCCCGCGTGAACTCGCTCGGGCGCCTAAGGCTTGGCGTAGGTCTGCTTGCAGTACGACAGCTCCGCATCGTCGATCGTGGCCGCGGGGAGCGCCGGCGGCTCGAGGTGCGGGGGGCTCGCGAAGTCGAAGAAGTCGAGCGGAATGGACGCGTTCGCGTCGCGCGAGGTGAGCGCGGGCACCCTGAAGCGTGCCTGGATGAAGCGAAGAACGCTCGAGTGGTCGTAGACCTCGTGGGAGACGTACCCGCGCTTCGCATACGGCGAGACGACGATGAGCGGCACGCGAAAGCCGTAGCGATCGAACGCGCCGTCCACCGGCTTGCCCCTGGCGTCGATCGTCGGCTTGCCGTCGTTGGGGGCGCACGCCTTGGGCGGCGGCACGTGATCGTAGATGCCGCCGTGCTCGTCGTAGGTGAGGAACACCGCGGAGCGCTTCCACTGCGGGCCCTTCATCACGGCGCCGATGACCTCCGAGATGAGCTTCTGTCCGATCTGGACGTCGCCCGGCGGATGCTCGTCCTCGGCCTCGGCGTCGCCCTCCTTCAGGAAGTTCGCGTCGAAGAAGCTGACCGCGGGGAGCTTGCCCTCCGCGGCCTGCTGGTAGAACTCCTCGAGCGTCGCGACCACGCTGCGGTTCCAGCGGACGCCGAGCGTCGGGCCGACGAGCGTCGTGACGCCCGGAGGGCCGCCCGACGTGAAGAGCGTCCAGTCGACGTGTCGCTTCTCGAGCTCGTCGAGGATGAGCGCGTCGTTGCTCGGGAACGGATACGTGGAGAGATCCGGGAAGGCATTGCCCGTGTTGCCGAAGCTGCTCCCGGCCATCAGGAACATGCGGTTCGGCCAGGTGGGACCGAGGAGCGAGCAGAAGTAGTGGTCGGCGATCCCGAACTCCTTCGCAAGCGCGTAGTAGTAGGGGAGGTCTCGCTCGTCGTACCAGGAGAGCGCACGGTCGCCGTTCTCGAGCGCGCCGGCTCCGTGGTTCGTGACGAAGAACCCGTCCATCTTGCCGTCGCCATACTGCGTGTGGCTTGCCTCCCACGAATGGTCGGTGTCCGAGAAGCAGAGGTGATCGGCGTGCTTGCGGGCGTGCTTCGGGCTCGCCGCATCACCGGGCTTCTCGGGGTTCGTCGCGTCCTCGGCGCCGCTCTCGACGTCGGTCCGGCCCGCGTACTTGCCGAAGCGCCCGAAGTAGTGATCGAAGGAGCGATTCTCCTGCATGATGACGACGATCGTGTCGATCGGGATGTCCTTGGCGACGGGGACGCTGGCGCCGAACGTCTCGTCGGCGAGCGCCCCGCGCGCGAACTTGCACGCCAGTCGATCGGCGGCGGCCTGCGCCTCGTCCGGCCTCGTGACCGTACGGTCCCACTCGGGCGGGGTCGGCGGCCGCAGGTCCTCCACCGCGCCCGCGTCGGTCGCCGCAGCCTGGCCGGCGGAGTCACTCGTGCTCGAGCATGCGCCGGCGACGCAGATCAGGACGAGAGCGCCGAGCGGGCTTCGGGCGAGCGTCTTCATCGGTTCTCGGTTTCACGAAGCGCACCCCGCGACAACGCCACCGACGAAGGTGAGCCTTCTATTTGCGCGGAGCACATCCGATCGTCACCCAAAAGCCATACGCGGCTCGAGGATGCGCTACCGTCGGGCATGAGCGATCCTCCCGTCCGTCCTCGCTCGATCGTCGGTCCCGAGGCCGATGCCCTCGTCGCCGATGTCGAGGCCCTCTATGCCGGCGACGGGCCGCCCGCCCGGAAGACCCTGAGCGTTCGCGCCCAGGACGGCGTGGAGCGGATCCGCCTCGGCCGGCTCTTCATCGAGTGCGTGGTCTGCGGGGCGCGTCAGCCGCAGTCGCAGTCGCGGCAGTCCCCCGAGGCGCGCAGGCTCTGGGTGTCGATGCACCTTCGCTGCCCGGACTAGCTACTTCGCGGGCGGCGCCGAGCGGAGCGCGCTCGCGGCGTACGCGAGCCCCTGCGCGTTGAGCTCGACGTCGAGCTTCAGGAGCGCCTTCTCCTCCGCCCCGAAGCGGGGTGCCTCCTCGGCGATCGCTTCCCACCAGAGCGATGCGAGGCGCGCCTCCATCGCCGGCGCGGGCTCCTCTCCACGCGCGGCCTCCTCGACCCACGTCGCGGCGCGATCGACGAAGCGACGGACCTGCGCGGCGATCTCCTTCGGCCCCTCGTGCGAGTCGTAGTGCGTCGGGCACGCGAAGCGCTCGCCGAGCGACAGCACCTTGTCGAGGCTCTTCCTCGCCTCCTCCGCGTTGAAGCCGGTCGGGCTCGTCGACGGGATCGCGAACAGCCCGTGCTTCTGGAGCGCGGGATACACGAGGCCGAAGGTGTCGCCCGTGTACACGGCCTCGGTCGCCGGGTCGTCGACGATGAAGTGGTGATAGGCGTGGCCCGACGTGTTCCACGCGGTGAGCTTCGCGTCGCCGAGCTCGATGCTCTCGCCGTCGCCGAGCACGAGAACCCGCTCCTTCGCGATCGGCGTCACGGTCCCGTACAGCTCGCGGAAGCGAGCCTCACCGTAGACCGCGGTGGCCCCCTCGATGAGCCTCGCGGGGTCGATGAGGTTCTTCGCGGTCCGCGGATGCGCGACCAGCGTGGCCTTGGGGCATGCCGCGAGCAATGCGCTCGCGCCGGCCGCGTGGTCGAGGTGCGCGTGGGTGACGACGACCCATCGCACGTCCTCGGGCTTCCGGCCTTGCGACTCGAGCGCCGCGAGGAGCCGCGGGAGCGCATGAGCCGTGTGCGCCTCGATGAACGCGCACTCGTCGCCCGCCACGCGGAGGTAACACGCGGTGAACTGGGGCACGACGTCGGCGTCGATCGTGAAGCGCGCATGACGACTCATGCGCGCAGTCTACCTCGTCTCTCGTTGCTCACGTGGCCTACGCGGAGACGCGGAGGGCCGCGGAGGCTCGCGGAGCGAGATGTGCTGCGCGGGGCTGGTCTCGACGTGTGGCCTTGCGGTGCTCGAAAATCTGCCCGCAGCGGGCAGGTTTCCTGCGCGATGGGGAGACCTCCCTCCCGACCTGCCATCTCTGCCCGAACAGCGCTGGCGTTTCGCTAAAGTGTGCATGGTGCACAGGTTGGATGAACGGTCGTGGGCCGGGAGACGCCACAGGGCGGGATAGAGGAAAATCTGCGCAGGAAACCTGCCGCTTCGGCAGGTTTCCGAGCACCGAAAGGCCACAGACGGAGATGAGCCCCGCAGCTCGTGATTCTCGCTCCGCGTTGCCTCCGCGCCCCTCCGCGCCCCTCCGCGTAGGCCACGTCCTCCCGCGCGCTCACCCCTCGTTCAGCTCGAGGATCGATGAATTCTGGTCCAACCCGAAGAACCTCGACGACCGCGGCATCGCCGTGGCGCGCGAGCTCTTCGCCTCGCTCGCCGCTCGCCGCGCGCAGCGCTGACGCCACGGGCGTCGCGGCGTCAGCAGCGACGACACGCGTCGCCGTCGTCGCCGGTGAACGTCGCGTACTGCTCGCACGCTCTCCGCGCCTCCGCGCATCGACCGGCCCTCTCGAGCACGCGCGCGCGGCCGTAGATCGATACGGCGCGGCCATGACGGCCGGCCTCGTCCTCTCCGAAGCCCCGCTCCGCGGCGGCAAATGCGGCGAGGGCCTCGTCGAGGCGGCCGAGCTCTCCGAGCGCGACCCCTCGGTTGTAGTCGAGCCATGGGCTCCTCGAGACGGCCGACTCCTCCTCGGCGATCTGGAGCGCGCCGTTGTAGTCCGCCCGGATGACGGCGCTCGCGGCGTTCGACGCGGCGCGATCGCCGAGGACCGAGCTGTTCTGGCGACAATTCTTCGCGTATTCGAGCGCGAGGTCGGCGGCACGTGGGTCGACGAAGCGGACGAAGTCCGCGAGCTCCTGGTACGCCACATGCGCCTCCGCGCATCGTCCCGCGTCTGCGAGCGCGCGTGCGCGACCGTAGATCGCGATCGACTTTCCCTTCGCGTCGTTCAGGCCGAACCGTCGCTCGGCCTCGCGATAGTCCTCCACGGCGGCGTCCGCGCGCCCGAGCTGCTGAAGCGCCACCGCACGGTCGTAGCGCGCCAGGCCGCTCGCGGGCGAAATGGCGACCGCGCGGTCCGCGAGCGCGAGCGCGCGCTCGGCGCCGCCACCGCGCACCGCACCAGCGGCCTCTTCCGCGAGACGCGTCGAGATCTCGGCACTGGTGAGCTCCGTCGCGTGAACGCGCGGCGCGCACCCCTTGCCCAGCCATGCGCCCACGAGGCATGCGATGCATGCGATCGGTCCGACAGCCTTCGACACGGCGGCCTCCACCCGGTGGATGGCCTCGCTGCATCCCTCGAGCCACGCTGACGTGAGCGCGAGCGTGAGGGCCCGCGCTCACGGCACGTGGATGAAGCCCGTCGCCGCGCTGCCGTGGCATGCCGCGCTGTTGCACGCGCCGTTCGCGATCGTCGCGGACATGGCGCGCGTCGTCGCCGCGTTGCGCGCGCCTGTCTGCACCGGAAATACGAGCGCCGCCGCAGCCGCGGCACGCACGAAGAAGCTCCCGTTCGCGTCGGTGTACGCGCTCACGGCATTCCCGGCTGCATCGCGCAAGCGGACCTCGACCTGGGCCACGGGCGTCGTCCCAGCCTCGACCTAGCTTCCTCGCGCTCGTCGTCGCCGTCGGCAGCTCGCTCGCGCGTCGCTTCGTCGACAACGCGCGCGAGCTGCCGACCGCGCAAGCCGAGCTCATCCAGCGCGAGCGGCTGGCCGCCCTGGGCGAGATGTCCGCGGTCGTCGCTCACGAGGTTCGCAATCCGGTAGCCGTCATCTTCAACGCGCGGCCTCGATGCGAAGGAATCCCGGGGAGCGAGACGCCGCGTTTTACACCAGTCTCCTAGAGTTCTAGCCGACCTCGCGCTCCGGGGGCCGAGCGTGCTCGAGAAGGACACCCGCGGAAGGATAGTCGACTCCTCCGCGGCGCGCGGGCCCCCTGATCAAGGGGCTGTGCTAAGTCCGAGCAGACATGGCGCTTCCCACCCTCAGTCCCACCGAGGCGTCGTTGCTGAGGGAGGTACGGCTCTCCGACGAGGATCACGGGGGCCTCAGCGGCGCCGAGCTCGGCGCGGACGAGTACGACGCCATGAGGCGTCTCTGCGAGCTCGGCCTCGTCGAGGCGGTCGGCGAGTACGGCGAGGCTCCGGACGGCGAAGAAGACGAGCGCGAGGCGGGGGCCTCGGCGGTCGTCTATCGCATCACGTCGGCCGGCGTTCTCGTCCTCGTCGACTCCGGTGACGTGGCGCGCGATCTCTGACACCTCCGCCGTCCACTGGCGCTCCTCGCGAGCGATGGTGATGTTCCCGCGGTCGTCATCCGGTGAGGAGGTCCGCGAGCATGGCGCAAGTCCTTCGTCGCATTTCCACGAGCCCCGGCCTCGGCCCCGCCTCGCACCCTCCCGCCTCGGTCCTGCCGGTCACGGCAACGCGTCGCCAGGCGCTCGAGCGCCTCTACCGGATCGTCCCGCGGATCGCGCGGCCGACTGGCGAGCTGGCGCGAGCGCCGCTCGATCACCGGCAAGGCTTCGTGCTCTCGCTCGTCGACGGAAGGACGACCGTCCAGGGGGTGATCGACCTCGCGGGGATGCCCGAGGAGGAGGTCATCGCGACCCTCCACCGCTTGCGCTACCTCGGCATCCTCACACTCGGCTGACGGGCGGTGCGGCGCGGTCGGTGCGGCCGATGAGGACCGGCGCGCGAAGGGCCTTGATGTCCCAGCCGGCGAGCTGCGCGGCCGCGAGGTAGGTGCTCTCCATGAAGTCGAGGAGCATGCGCTCCGGCTCGGCTGACGTGCGCACCGCCTCGTAGGGAAGGACGACCTCGCCGAGCGTCTCGTCGTAGTGGGCCGCCTGCGGCTCCACCTTCGCGCGACGGAGGCCCTCGGGCTCCGGGACGGCGTACGCGTAGAAGATGGGCTCCTCTCCGCCCGGCCAGAAGCCGTGACTGATCACCTCGTGCGAGTAGGCCTCGCGCATCACCGAGTCCTCGGGGGGATTCGGGTTCGTGCGCCCCGAGAAGCGCGTGACCGCGAGATCGAAGGCGCCCCAGAAGAAATGAACGGGGCTGCACTTGCCGCCGAAGCGACCGCGATGAATCTCGAAGACGCGCTCGATGCTGAGGAGCGCACGGTGGAACCGCTCGACCCGCGGTCGGTCGTAGGCCGCGTGATGCCGGTCGTCGGTGAAGGGCGTGACGTCGCTCACCTCGACGGGCACGGGCCAGACGTGAACGCGCACGTCGAGCCTCCCGAGGGCGGCCATCAGGCGATCGTAGAACTCGGCCACCGTCATCGGCTCGAGCGCGAACGACTCGGTCCGCTTGTCGCTCGTGTGGACGATCATCCGGTGAGCGTCGAGGTCGAACGTCATCGTGACGAAGCGACGATCGCAGGGGACGGAGACGGTGAGCCCTGCCGAGGTCACGTGCAGCGCCACATGCCACCAGTGGTTCACGTACGGGGCGTTCGACAGCGCGACCTTGCCGACGATCTGCGTCCAGCGGTGCAAGGTCAGGTACGTCGGCTCCCAGTCCGCGAGCGCGAGCGAAGGCCAGTCATCGTGCTCCATTCTCCAAACATCGAGCGCCGTGACGGGGCGGTCAATGCGACGAACGGACCTACTGGACGTCGCCCCCGAGCAGCCGTCGTGGCGTCACGTCACGCGCGCGCATCGGCACCCGGAGCACGAAATTCGCGCCGCGCTCGGCGGGGGTCTCGTAGTCGACCGTGCCGCCGTGGGCGCCCGCGATGCGCTTCACGAGCGCGAGCCCGAGGCCGGTCCCGGTCGCTCGCGTCGTGAAGAACGGCGTGAAGAGGCGGGGGCGCACCTCAGCCGGTACGCCGTTGCCGTCGTCGGCGACCTCGATGCGTAACATGGCGGGCTCCGTCGCCTCGACGCTCGCCTGCACGCGAACGGGTGAGGTGCGCCCGTTCGCGACGAGTGCATTCTGCACGAGATTGGAGATGGCCTGGCCGAGCAGGATCTCGTCGCATTCGACCTCGTCCGAAGGCGCACGCACGAGCTCGATCTGCGTCGCGGGGACGCCCGCCCCAGCAGTCACCTGGGCGATCGCCCCGCTCACGATGCGGGAGGCCGGATGCCGCGAGTACTGGAGCTCGAACGGGCGGACGGCGTCGAGGAGGCGCGTGACGAGCTGCTTCAGCCGGTCGGCCTCCTCGCCGACGATGCCCAGCAGCTTGCCGTCCTCGTCGCTCCGCGCCGTCCGCTGGAGCGTGGCGAGGGCGCTGAAGATGATCGCGACGGGGTTGCGCACCTCGTGAGCGACGACGGCGGCGAGCTGGCCGACGGCCGCGAGGTTCTCGCGCTCGGCGAGCACGACGCGCGCGCGCTCGAGCTCCACGGACTTCGTCGCGCTCTCGGCCGCGTCGGCGACCACGACCGAGCCGATGCTGAGGATGGCGAGCGCGAGCGCCGGATCGGACGTGTAGGGGAGGTCGGTGATGCGGAGCGCCGTGAGCCAGTCGAGGAGCGAGGAGATGCAGATCAGGCCGAGCCCCAGCGCGACGACGAGCGCCTTGGGATTGGTCCGGCTCATCCGGAGCGCGGCCGCCGTGGCGACGAGCTGTGCGACGTAGATGACCGCGATGATGGGGGAGGCGAGCACCCCGGGATCGGGATCGCGATACGTGATGCCCAGCGCAGGCGACACGCGCTCGGTGACCGAGCTCTTCGCCGCGAGGTCGGGGACGAGAGAGAGGACCGCGACGATCATGCTCGCGGCGATCAGCGTGCGCTCGACGCGCGAGAGACGTCGACGGTCCCACGCGGCGAGGAACGCGAGCCATGCGCTGCCGTGCACCGCGACGGCGGTCATGCTCGCGCGACCCACCCAGACCGTCACGCCGGTGCTCATCTGCCCGGCGAGGACCGCGTTCGAAAGGCAGTAGAGCCCCGCCGCCAGGCCGGCCGTCGCGGCATGAAGGAAGTGACGGCTCGCGGCCCCTCGCCCGAGGTAGCCCCCGAGCACGGTGAGCGAGAAGCAGCTCGCGGCGGCGCAGAACGAGACGGTCGTTGCGAAATTCAGCTCCATTCGCGCCCCGCCAAGCATACCCAATGGGGGCCCCGACTCGTTCGTCGAAAGGCTCGAGTCGCGGTACGTTGTCACCCGTGAAGACCACCTCCGTAGGCGAGAGGCTCCGCGGCGCCCTTCCGGACTCGAAGCCGAGCATCGCGCTCGAGAAGACGGTCCGCGACTGGCTGGTCGCCGATCAGGAGTTCAACGTCTGGTTCCTCGAGACGACCAAGGGCGCGCTCGACGACGCGACGAAGCTGCGCTCACGCGCGCCCTCGCCGCTTCCACGGAAGCGATGGCGGCGCTCAGGCGCAAATGAAGCACTGCGTCACAAGCGCGCGCAGGCCGGCATCGGCTCCGCGCATGCCTGGGCGCTCGCCACGACATAGGGAGCCCCGCTCTTCGAGACGCGCTCGGTGCACCGTGCGCAGGTGCGGCCAGGTGCCCAGCGCTCGGTGAACGTGCCGGCCCAGGCGCTCTCGCCGACGACGACGAGGTCGCCTCCGAGGCTCGACAGCGAGATGCGCCTCACGACCGCGGAGGGAAACGTGTCGGGGGTCGGCCAGTACATGCCGGGGACCGCGAGGACCCGCGCACCGGTCGGGGCAGGGGTCCAGTCTCCGCACGTGAGGACGCCGCTCGACTCGCACGAGTCCCGGCGGAGCGTGAAGGTGCCGTCGCCGCGGAGCTCGAGGCTCGTCGCCTCCGTCGACCCCTGCAGGTGATAGACGCCCGCGAGCGGCGTGCTGCCGCCCGTCTTCCCGCACGCGGCGAGGACCAGTGCGGCCACCCCCGCGAGCGAGAGCACGTGACCCGCGAGCTTCATGGCTTCTTCTTCGTCGGCGGGAAGCCGTTCCACACGGCGCTGTACTCGCAGGCGGGGCTCCACATGAGCCAGCCGACACCGCCGGACGTCTCCGCGCTCTTCGCCTGCGCCACGACGTACGCGGGGCCATAGTTGCTCGAGCGCAGCGGGAAGGCCTGCAGCCACGTGCGCAGCACCGTCGCGGCTCCGGTCGGCTTGAGCTGCTTCAGCGCCGCCGTGTTGCCGATGCCGATGATCTCGGGGTGCTCGCCCGGCTCCGCGAAGCCCATCCAGCCCTTGCTGTAGTGCGACGGATACGACATGAGGCTGATCGCGTCCGCCTCGGGCGCGACCGTCGGGATGTGCTGCCCGAGGTACTCGATGTCGTTCATCTCGCCCGTCGCGGCGACGCCGAAGAAGTCGAGCGAGAGCGCGGCGCCTGCGCCGGCGGTGACGTCGTGCACGCGCCTCACGAAGTCGCGCATGATCCTCGAGCGCTCCTCCTTGTGCGGGAGCACGGCGATCTTCGAGCTGAGGTGGACGGGGAAGCGGACGTAGTCGAGCTGGATCTCGTCGGCCCCCGCGTCGATGCCCTCCTTCGCGAGCGCGATGGCGTAGTCCTGCGCTTCGGTGTTCGTCGGGTCGAGCCAGTCGACGTGGATCGGCTTTCCGGTCGCCGCGAACTTGATCGAGAGCCGCGCGTCCTTGGCGTGCTTGTCCGTCCACGGATCGTGGAAGCACGGGATGCGGAGGATGACGCGGATCCCCCGCCAGTGCGCGAAGCGGATGGCGCGCGCGAGGTCGGGGATGTGGAGGTTCCTCGCGGCGCCCGTCTCGAGGACGAGCGGAACCTTCGACGGGTAGTTGATGTACCCCTCGTAGTCCTTCTGATCGAGGACGACGGCGTTGAGCCCGCGCTCGGCGAGCTTGTCGAGCGTGTCGACCCACCGGATCCCCGCGTAGGGACCGGTCACGAAGACGCCGCGGAGCGCCTTCTCCTCGGGCCACCCGAGGCGCTCCTCCTTCGGGTCGTCGCGGAGCACACGGGTTACGACGCCGGGGATCTCGAGCTTGTTCCCGACGATCGCGCCCTTCGGGTTCTTCTTCGAGATCGCGTTGGCGAGCTCGTTCGCGGTGTAGAGCTCGCTGAGCGGGAGGTAGGTGGCGGCGATCGACGTGACGGTCTGTCCGGCCGTGACCGTGTGCATCACCTTCGGCGGGTCGTCGGTGGTGACCGAGCCACCCTTGGGCACGTGCGTGCGCAGGAACTCCGCGAGCTCGCTCGACGCCGCGGGGACGCTCACGTCGTATTTGCCGGGCTTGCTCGGGTTTCCGGAGCGGGTGGCGCGCTTGTCGGAGGCGCCGGCGTCCGTCGCGTCGGCCGCGGGCGGCGCGCTCGTCGCGGCCGCCGTCGGCCGCGCGGCGGCGTCCGCCGCCTCGAGGGGGGCCTCATGACCGGCAGGCGGCGCGCTCGCGCGCGACGTACAGGCACCGAGGAGGAGGAGAAGGGCCGCCGCTTGCGGGGATGCGCGCATCGATGCGGGCGATCGTATCGGAAGCGGCGAGCGCACGCGAAGTAGAGGAACATTCGGTTCGAACGGCTGTCTCGAGCGTTCAATGGTCATGCATCGCCTGCTGTCCCTCGCCACCCTCGCGCTCGGCGTGTCTCTTGCCGGCCCCGCCCTTGCCGAGCGGTCGGCCATCACCGTCACGCCCGAGGGCCACGATCTGAAGGTCGTCGTCCACAACGTCACCGACTACTGCACGACCAATGCCCACACCGACGTCGTCCGACGCGGGAGCACCATCCGCATCGTGCGCGACCGACCTACACGGGTCTCGCGTTGCCTCGACCAGCGCGACGTCACGCTCGTCGTCCGCGACGTCCCGGCCGGCACCTACACGGTGACATACGAGCAGATCCCGCTCGTCGCGCCCGCGCGCACGATGACCATCGCCTCGACGACGACCACCGTCTTCGAATGACGCGGCGGCTAGCCGGGCCTCAGGGCTTGGGGTGCGCCTTCAGGAACGCGTAGATCCGGCGCGGGGCATCCGCGACGAGATTGCCCGGGATGTGGGGCGAGCCCTGCATCGTCCAGAGCACGACGTCGCTGCCTGCCGCGCAGCCCCCGTAGCGCGTCACCTTGGTCTCGGCCCCGGCGACGTTGCCGTCGAGATCGAACGGCGGGTCCTCGACGGCAGGAGCGGTGCAACGATTCAGCGCGGCCCATGTCGACGCGATCGACGGCGCGCTCGGCTCCCTGGCGCCGGCGCCTGGGTTGACGCTCGCGAGGACGCCGCCGTCGTACGGGACGGTCTCGTCCGCCGTCCCGTGCATGTGCTGAACGGCGACCGGGCCGGAGGGGGCACAGCGTTTCACGTCCTCGAAGAACGGACCGGCGAGGCTGACGATGGCGGCGAACTGGTCCGACGCATCGCACGCGAGCCGATAGGCCATCGCACCGCCGTTCGAGTGACCGACGACGTAGATGCGCTTCGGATCGATCGCGTACGCCGCGCGGATCTCGGAGACGAGGCCGGTCAGGTAGCCGACGTCGTCGACGCCCGTCTTCGCGAAGTCGCAGCAGACGTCGGTCGCGTTCCAGAACTTCTTCTGCGTGCCGTCGGTCGTGCCGTCGGGCGCGGCGATGAAGAAGCCTTCCTCGTCGGCGATGTCCGCGAGGTGGAAGTAGAGGTTCTGGAGGAGCCCGCTCGCTCCGTATCCGTGGAGGACGAGCACGAGCGGCGCGGGCTTCGACCTGTCGTAGCCCGCGGGAACGCGAAAGACGTCGAGCGGGCGTGCGCCGCCGAACGCCGGGTCGGCGACGACGGGAGCGCCCGCGTCGGTGTCCTCCGGCGAGCTCTTGCTGCAGCTCGCGCAGGTGGCGGCGACGAGGAAAAGGGAGAGGCTGGCGACGAGCTTCATGTCAGGCCACCAGGAGGAGCTGCCGGGCGAGATCGCCAGGGCGGAGACACCACGCCGGCTGTCGGTCGTGGATGACCGACACCTGCGCATGGCGGAGGGGAGGGAACGTCGGCCTGCCCACCAGGAATGCGCCGAGGCTCGAGAGCGAAGGCTCGTCGCCCACGACCACGATCGACGAGCCGCGCGCGAGCAACAGCGGCGCGATGACCTGCGGCGGGACGTTGTTCGAGAGCGCCGGCAGCACCTCGATCAGGCCGACGTAGTCGACGCGATCGGCGAACAGCTCCGCGGTCTGCATCGCCGCGGGCAGGGGGCTCGTGAAGAAGCGATCGAAGCTCGGCTCCTCGCTGAGCCGCAGCTTGTTGCCGAGCGCGCGGATGACCTGCCGCCCTTCGAGCGAGAGATGACGGTGCGCTTCGGGGACGGAAGCGTCGTCGATCGCGAGCGAGGAACGGAGAAGGAAGATGTCCACGCGGGCAATCTACCCCAGGAGCGTCAGGCGACCTTCACGATGATCTTGCCGCGCGAGCGCTTCGTCTCGAGGTGGCGGATGCCTTCGATCGCGTCGTCGAAGGCGACGACTCGGTCGACGACCGGACGCAGGAGACCGTTCTCGACGAAGCGGGCGACCCCGTCGAGGTCGGCGCGCCGGGCCCGCACGACCACGAGGCGAGCGCGCGGCTGACGGGCGAGCGTGCGGAGCGAGTCGCGAACGATGCGCACCGACGGGACGGTCGTGACGTAGATGCCGTCCGGCGTGAGCACGCGCTTCACGCGATCGAACGAGAGGTTGCCGAACGCGTCGAGCACGACGCGATAGCGGTGGGGCGAGGCGAACGGCGTGTCGCTCGCGTAGTCGAGCGCCTCGGCGGCGCCGAGCGAGCGGCACAGCTCGAGGTTCTTCGCGCTCGAGGTGGTCGTGACGATCGCCCCGAGCGCGACGGCCAGCTGGATGGCCGCCGTGCCCACGCCGCCCGACGCGCCGTGCACGCAGACGGCGTCGCCCGCGCGGACGTGCGCGATGTCGCGCAGCGCCTGGAGCGCCGTCAGTGACACGAGCGGGAGAGCCGCCGCCTCCTCGAAGGAGAGCAAGCGGGGCATGCGCGCGACCTCGGAGGCGCGGGGCGCGACGTACTCGGCGACGGTCCCGCGGCGGTAGGTCCACTCCTCGAGCATCCCGAAGACGCGGTCGCCCACCTCGATGCCGCTCACGCTCGCGCCCACCTCCACGACCTCGCCCGCGAAGTCGGCGCCGACGCGCTTCGGGAACGTGCGCCCCGAGACGAGCCGGAACCGCCCTTTCCTGACGAACGAGTCCTTCGGGTTCAGGGCCGCCGCGCGCACGCGCACGAGGACCTCGACGCGGCCGGGGGCGGGCACCGGGAGGTCGCGAAACGCGAGGCGCTCGAGCCCCCCGTACGCGTCGTAAGCCAGCGCTCGCACCCCCCGAGCATGACACGGGAGCTCTGCCGGCGTGACTCCCCGCCGATCGGACGCGATCTCACCCGATGCGGAGGTTCCATCGCGATCCAGGTCCGGTGCTGCCAGGTCGCTGGTCGCCTCTCCTGGGGTGATGCAGACGCGGAATTTCTCTGCAATATCCAGCCAGCCAACCCCGGTGTCCGTGTGGGCAGATGTGGCACGTCGCGTGCTCGTCCGGGACCATGCGCAGCCTTCGCCGTCCCGCCGGCCTCCTCGTCGCCGTCGCCTCGATCGCCCTCGGCGCCTGCAGCGCCGCGCCCGCCGACGATGCCGCGGCCGACGAGGGCGCGGTCATCTCCGCGTCGAGCACGCCGAAGCTGTGCGCCGCCGTCCGCGGCAACGGCGAGTCGATCCTCACGCACTTCGCGTCGCTCTCGCGCATCGTCGAGCACTACGGCGTCGTCGACGGCATGGCCGGCGGCAGCTCCGGAAGCATCACGACCTTCACGTACGAGAGCATGCTGAAGAACCCCGTGATGCACCGCTGCGGGACCAAGCGCTGCTCGGCCGACGCCGACGCCGCACGCGTCGCGCTCGCGCTGAAGAGCGTGCAAGGGTACGCGAACGTCGTCGGCGACTCCGAGGAGGCCGTCTCGATCAAGGGCCTCGCCGCCACCGCCGCGAAGCTCCAGGCCGACTATGCAGCGAAGGGCCTCAGCGCGCTCGGCACCGCCGAGACCACCGAGGCGGCCAAGCGCCTGAAGGACGTTCTCAGCGTCCCCGAGGTCCGCGCGATCGTGAACCCCGAGGTCTTCACGATGCTCGCCGACGTCGCGCACCTCGAGTTCAACGTGAACGAGATCAAGACGTCGATCTCGCAGCTCGGCGCGTTCTCGGTCGACGACAACCGACTCTTCTTCCGCTCGGGTGTCCTCGACTGGCCCGCGCTCGCCCAGCTCTTCGGACGCGTCGGCGACTTCTATGCCGGCTACGGCCCGACGGACAAGGCCGGGATGACCGCGTGGCTCGACTCCTGCGCCGAGAGCACGCGCGACAAGCCGTGGTCCGAGGCCGCGGAGGTCCCGATGGCGAGCGGCGGGACCTGCGGCTCGGCCTTCGAGTCGCTCGTGAAGGACTATCGCGTCAAGGCTCGGGCCGCCGAGGGCACCTACGCTTCACGCATCGACGAGCGCGTCGGCGACGCGAAGTCGCCGCTCCGCAAGCTGGTCTCGACCGCGGTGCTCGAGCGCGAGGCCGTCACCAAGTACAAGGCCGCGCGCGCGCGCTACGTCACCGGAGAGTTTCCGACGGGCAGCATCCCGTTCGAGCCCGCGTTCTCGGACGTCAACTTCGGCTACTGGGGCAGCGAAGGCGATCTCGCGAAGGTGCAGGAGAACGAGGCGCGCTTCGACGACCTCAAGACCAAGAAGTTCTCCTCGCTCGGCAATGCTCCCTGGCGCGAGATCCTCGCGGCGTCGCCGGCCGAGCCCGGCCTCTCACGCTTCGTCGAGCTGTCGGACGGTCGCTTCTCTGCCGGCGGCTGGAGCGACCTCGCTCCCGCGCTCGTGCTGAAGAACCTCGGCTGCGAGCAGGTCGTCTACGTCACCCGCGAGGGCGACGAGTCCGGCTTCGCGACGAAGATCGCGAAGAACGCGGGCATGTCCGAGTCCGACTGGAAGAGCCTCTATGACCTCGGCAACGAGGCGAGCAGCTACTCGCGGTCCGTCGCCGCCGCCGACGGCGTGTGGTGCACCAACTGGAACGCCTTCACCGACGCGCAGATGGCCGCCGAGGTCCTCGACGCGTTCAATGCGCCGCTCGAGACGCGGCCGTCCTTCTCCAGCGCCCGCGTTCTCCACCCGTACTCGGGTGCGACCGAGCGCACGGGCAAGGCCGGCTGCACGCCCGGCGCCTCTGCCGGCGCGACGTTCCCTCGCTGAGCGCGCGACTGCTGCGGGCCGCCCGGCTCACGTGACCGCCGTGGGCCTCGCCTCGTAGTTGCTCCACTCATCGACGTGCTGTCCGCCCTCCTCGATCGGTAGGCCGTAGCGCTCCTCGAGCATACCGATGAGGCGAGCGCGGCTACCTCCGACGATCACGAGATCGAGGTCGGTGAGCTTCCGCCACTTGGTCTGGGCCTGCCTGGTGAGCAGGGGCCAGTTCGTTTCGATCTCGGCCCAGGTCATCGCTGTCCTCCCGCCTCGTTGCTGCGTCGCAAGAGCGAAGCTCAGGAGCACGAGCCATGCCGTGACGATGGATGCAGAAATGGCGCGGAAACGCATACGCCGCACGCCACCATGCCACATCGATGTGGCATTCGTGCGCGCGACTCAGGCGACGCGTGCTGGCTCTCGGTCGAGGCCCTCGGCGTAGGCGCGATCGCGACGAGCTGGCTCTCGCGGCCAGCTACGTCGTTTGCCACGTCGTAGGCTGCGCGCGTGTCGAGCGCTGTGCAGGCGTTGGTGAGCCGGCGGGCATGCGTGACGAGCTGCATCGCCAGCCGCCGAGCGCCATCCACCCGAGCTCGGCATGACCGAGCTTCGCCGCGAGGAAGAACGGAACGAGCGTGGCCACCGCTGCCCGGACGCCCTTCCCGATCGCCGATGTCAGGGGGCCGTCCGTGAGGCCTCCTCGACGAGATAGAGGAACGACGCGTACGGGATCGCCGTCGACTGCGTCATGCCGATCTCGCACGCAAGGTTGTTGGCGTAGTGCCCCGCGACTCCTTCGAGGGCGGCGACCTCGCCACGCTCGTTCGCGACGGCCGTGGCGCTGAGCTCGGGGAAGAAAAGGCCGCGATCGCCGGCCATCCCGCAGCACGAGAGCTTCACCGGCACGTCGACGCGCGCGGCGCAGAGCTCGGCGACGGTGCGCATCGCGACGCCCTCGTCGAGCTTGCGCGAGGCGCACGTCGGGTGGAGCACGATGCGCCGGTCGAGGCGTTGCAGCGTCAGCCGCGGGGCGAGGGTGTCGCGCACGAACGCGGCGAGGTCGACGACGCGGAGCGCGGCGAAGCGCTTGCGAACGTCGTCCGACATGAGCGACGTGGCGCCGAGGAGGCCGGCGAGACACGACGTCGCGTCGAGCACGACGGGGATCGCTCCCGCGCGGCTCCAGGTCCACATGCGCTCCACCAGCTGCTCCACGAGCAGGCGATGCCCGTCGACGTAGCCCTTCGAGCCGAACGTGAGCCCGCAGCACGCGCCCGTCGCGTCGTCGGGCACGAGGACCTCCACGCCCGCGCGCTCGGCGAGGATGCGAACGACGTCGGTGAGCGAGCGTTCCTCGCCGCGCGGTCTTCCCATCATGCGCGTCATGCAAGACGGGAAGAAGACGGCCTCCGGCGCGCGCGGCAGGGCGTGCGTTCGGCGCCGGGGCACGAACGGGATCGCAAGGCTCCACTTGGGCAGTCGCGTGCCCAAGACCCGCTCGAACAATCGGGTGATCGTCGCGATGGCAGGCGCGCCGATCAGCCACTCGACGACGTGCCCGGCGCGCACGCCGAGCACCATCATCGCCTCGAGCCAACGGAATCGGCGCGCGAGCCAGGTCGCAGCTCGGCGCGAGCGCGGCCCGTGACCTTCGCTGCGCAGTCGCTTCACGAGCGTGCCGGTGTCGATGTGGACGGGGCAGACCGTGGCGCACATCCCATCGGCCGCGCAGGTGTCGACCACGGAGTGCGCGAAGTCGCGCTCGAGCGAGGCGCGGAAGACCGGGTCGCCCCCGCCGTCGGCGAGCCGCGCGAGCTCGCGCCGAACGGCGATGCGCTGCCGTGGCGTGGTCGTGAGGCGCCGGCTCGGACACACCGGCTCGCAGAAGCCGCACTCGACGCAGCGATCGACCTCGGCGTCCACGGTGGGGAGCCCCTTGAGATCGGTGACGTGCGCGGCCGGATCGCTCGTGATGATGACCCCGGGGTTCAGCAGGTTCTTCGGATCGAAGAGCGCCTTGAGGTCGCGCATCAAGCGGTAGGCATCGGCTCCCCACTCCCGCTCGACGAACGGGGCGATGTTCCGGCCGGTGCCGTGCTCGGCCTTCAGCGAGCCGTCGTGCGCAACGACGAGGTCGACCAGCGCAGACATGAAGATGTCGTAGCGCGTGATGTCTGCGCCGTCGTTGAACGACGGCGTGATCACGAAGTGGCAGTTGCCGTCCTTGGCGTGCCCGAAGAGAAGAGCGCGCTCGTAGCCATGTTCGACGAAGAGCGCCTTCAGTGCCTTCGTGGCCCCCGGGAGCCGCGCGAGGGGAAACGCCACGTCCTCGATGACCACGGTCTCGCCCGAGCGCTTGGTCGCGCCCGCCGATGGATAGAGACCTTTTCGGAGCTTCCAGAGCGCCGCCCGTCGCGCGGGAGCGTCCTCGAAGATGGGCTCGAAGAGCGGCGAGACGCGCGCGAGCGCCGTGTGCTCCGCCTCGCGTAGCGCGGCGAGCGCGGCCTCGTTCTCGCACTGGTATTCGACGAGGAGCGCGGCGACCGTCCTCGGCAGCGTCGCGAGGTCGAGCCCGAGGGCGGCTCCGGCATCGACCGCCCGGAGACACGCATCATCCATGAGCTCGATCGCGCGGGCGCCCGACTCCGCGAACGGCGCGACCGCCTCGAAGGCCGCGGCGGTGTCCTCGAACAGGAGGAGGCCGGTTCGCTTCGCCGGTGCATCGTGGAACGTGCGCAGGACGACCTCGGAGATGAATCCGAGCGTTCCCTCCGAGCCGACGAGCAGGTGCGCGAGGATGTCGATCGGCTGCTCGTAGTCGAGAAGCGCGTTGATCGAATATCCGGTCGTGTTCTTGATGCGGTACTTGGAGCGGATCCGCTGCGCGAGCGCCGCGTCCTCGAGGATGCGCTGGCGGAGCTCGCGCAGGCCCGCGTCCAGCGCAGGCGCTCGAGCCCGGAGCAGCTCGCCCGCGTTCGCGTCGGCGGTGTCGAGCACGAGCCCGCTCGGCAGGACGACGCGAATCGAGTCGAGCGTGTGGTACGAGCTCTCGACGACGCCGCAGCACATGCCGCTCGCGTTGTTGGCGACGATGCCGCCCATCATGCACGCGTCGATCGAGGCCGGGTCAGGGCCGATCCTCCGTGCGCGCGCGCGGAGGACGTCATTGACGTGCTCGCCGATGGCGCCGGGCTGCGTGCGGACGCGGAGCCCGTCGTCGAGCACCTCGACGCGATCCCACCCGGTGGAGACGTCGACGAGGATGCCGTAGGTCACGGCCTGACCCGAGAGGCTCGTGCCGGCGGCGCGGAAGGTGAGAGGAACGTTTCGCGCGTGCGAGAGCGTGAAGAGCGCCTGCACCTCGGCCTCGGAGCGCGGTCGCACGACGGCGCGAGGCACGAGCCGATAGACGCTCGCGTCGCTGGCGTAGGCGATGACGTCGATCGGCCGCGTCAGCACGCGTGACGGATCTCCGAGCGCCTGCTCGAGCGCAGCTCCGAGCGCGTCAGGCTCCCTGCTGGGAGGCCGGCGCGTGCGGAGCTGGACGAGCTGCGTCATCGGAGGATCAGAGCGTGATCTTCGTCCCGAGGACCGTGAGGAACTTGGCCAGCCAGTCGGCATGGGCCGGCCACGCGGGCGCGGTGACGAGGTTGCCGTCGACGACGGCCTTGTCGATGGCGATGTCGGCGTATTCGGCGCCGGCGAGACGTACCTCGGGAGCGCACGCGGGGTAGGCCGAGACGATGCGTCCCTTGATGACGCCGGCGGCGGCGAGGAGCTGCGCTCCGTGACACACGGCGGCGATCGGCTTCTTCGTCTCCGCGAAGTGCTGGACCATCGCGATGACGAAGCGGTTGAGGCGCAGGTACTCGGGCGCACGGCCGCCCGCGATGACGAGCGCGTCGTAGTCCGTCACCGTGATCGAGTCGAAGGTCGCGTTGAGCGTGAAGTCATGGCCGCGCTTCTCGCTGTAGGTCTGATCGCCCTCGAAGTCGTGGATGGCGGTTCTAATCTTGTCGCCGCTCTTCTTGTCGGGGCAGACGGCGTGCACCGTGTGACCGACCATCTGCAGCGCCTGGAACGGCACCATCGTCTCGTAATCCTCGGCGTAGTCGCCGACGAGCATCAGGATCTTCTTGGACATGGACAGACCTCTTCGGTCCCGCTCGAGCACGACCCGTGCCTGGCGGATTCCCGAGCGGGATCGCGAGCGTTGGCTGTGCGATACGTCTCGATTCGAGCCGATCGTCTCGAAACGATACGGTCGCTACGGCTCGTCGGGGCTGAGGCCATGCCGGAGCATCATGCGGTAGAGCGTGCTGCGCGCGACCCCGAGCACGCGGGCGGCGGCCGTCAGGTTCCCGGGTGTCTCGGCGAGCGCGGCGCGGAGCGCTTCGCCCTCGGCCTCGGCGGCTCTCCGTCCGGTGCTCGTGCTGGAGGGCGTGCTCGTGCTCGGCGGAGCGGGGCGCGTGAGGGTCGCGAACGGGTTGGTCGGCGGAAGGTGCTCGGGCTCGAGCGTGGGCGCGCCCTCGGACATGACGAGCGCGTAGCGGAGCGCGGTCTTCAGCTCGCGAACGTTTCCCGGCCACGACCGTGACGCGATCTTTGCATGTTGCACCGATCAGCCGAAAGCTCGAGCGAAGCTCGCGCGCGTCGCCGACCCGCGAGTAGCTGCCGTCCTCGAGGACGCGCAGCAGCGTCGCCTGGAGGGCAGGGGACATCTCGGCGATCTCGTCGAGGAAGAGCGTGCCTCCGGAGGCTGCGCCGATGCGGCCCTCGTTTCCGCGCGCGCGAGCACCGGTGAACGCGCCGGGGGCGTAGCCGAAGAGCTCGCTCTCGAGGAGCGTCTCCGGGATGGCCCCGCAGTTGACCGCGACGAAAGGACCTGCCGCGCGGCCGGACGCGGCGTGGATGGCGTGGGCCATGAGCTCCTTGCCCGTTCCGGTCTCGGCGAGGAGGAGCACGGGAAGGTCCGAGGCGGCGAAGCGTGCCGCGCGACGGCGCGCCTCCACGAGGATGGGATCGTCGCCTGCGATGCGCGCGAAGGCGGCCTCGCCGCCGGGCGCGGGCGTGCTGCGGGTGAGCGGTCGCGGCGCGCTGTCGCGATCGCGCGCGAGCGCTTGCAGCGCGGCGTGCTCGCGCAGCGCGGCCTCGATCGTGGCGGCGACGCTCTGCACGACGACTCCGAGGAGTGGGTCGGCGCCGCTCACCGGACCGCTGACGTCGAGGACGCCCGCGATGCCGCCATAGGGATCGTGGATCGGCGCGGCGTAGCAGACGAGCCCGTGTGCCCTCGGGTCATAGTGGGCGCGGCCGACGATCACGATCGCGGTTCCCTCCGCGAGCGCCGTGCCGATGCCGTTGGTGCCGCGCTCCGCCTCGCTCCAGCCCTCACCCGCGACGAGCCCTTCGCGCACGAGCGGGTCGTCGAGCACGTCGACACCGAGCGCCTCGAGGATGACGCCGTCCTTGTCGGCGAGGAGGAGGGCGAAGCCGCGACGTCGTAGCTCGGCCGCGGTGTCCGCGAGCAGCGCCTCGCTGCGCGTGAAGATCGGAGCCGCTCGATGCTGGCGCTCGCGGAGGTCGGACGGACCGAGCGGCCCCTCGCGGCGTGAGCGAACCGCGTCGACCGTGGCCAGCGCGCGTGCCCTCGCCCAGCGAGTGAGGACGGATGCTCGAGCGCGGGGTCGACGAGAGCCGTGCTGGCGGCGCTCGGAGCGACGCCGTCGCAGAATCGCTGCCAGCGCTCGTAGAGCTCGGCCTCGGGTTCGGCGAGCGTCAGCATGCCGCAACCGTAGCACCCGTATGCGCGTGTCTCAGAAGACGTACGAGAAGGAGTAGGGCAAGCAGGCGTTGCCGGTGCTCTTCACGCGGAAGCTCACCGTGGCCGTCTCGTCGAGCGTGCCCGAGCAATCCCAGGAGGGCTGGAGCGAGCCGGCGCCGCTCGCGCAGCAGCCCTTGTTGCCGTTCTCGTTGGTGACGGCCGCAGAGCCTGCCGAGCACGTCACGGTCGTCGCGTGGCCGCCGCCGCACTTCACGAACGCACCCACCTATGCACACCTTGGATCACGGAAGGAATCGTTACATTACGGATGGTTGCGGGCCGATGGATGGGCCGCCGGGGATCCGGTTGCGATCCTCGAAGGCTCCCCTCCGCGGCGCCCAGCTGCGGTAAGACCACCGCGCGGCTCACGCGTGGAGGGGTCAAACGTGAAACTCGGCATCGACTTCGGAACGACGCGCACGGTGGTGTCCTGCGCCGATCGCGGCAACTACCCGATCCTCAGCTTCGACGACGAGGCCGGCGACGCCCACGACTTCTTCCCGTCCGTCGTCGCCGAGCGCGACGGCGAGCTCCGTTTCGGCTTCGACGCGCTCGCCGCGGCTGCCGACCCGGCCTTCACCGCGGTTCGCTCCTTCAAGCGCCTCCTCGCCGATGCGCACGCCGGTCCTGGCCGCACCGTGACCATCGGCAGCACGACGATCGCCGTCGACGAGCTCGTCACGCGCTTCCTCGTCGCGACGAGAGAGGCCGTGCTCACGAGGTCGAACCTCCCCAAGGGCGCGAAGGCGAAGGCCGGCACGAAGGAGGAGGAGCCCATTCGTTCGGTCGTCGCCGTCCCCGCGAACGCCTCCGGGGCGCAGCGCTTCGTGACGCTCGACGCGTTCCGCCGCGCAGGCTTCGGACCGATCGCGATGCTGAACGAGCCGTCCGCGGCCGGGTTCGAGTTCACGCATCGTCATCGCGACACGCTCACGTCACGCCGCGATCACGTCGTCGTATTCGACCTCGGGGGCGGCACGTTCGACGCCTCGCTCGTGCGCATGCGCGGGCGCAGTCACGAGGTCCTCGCGACGGGTGGCGTGAACCGACTCGGCGGCGACGACTTCGATGCCGTGCTCGTGGACCTCGTCCTGGCGCGCGCGGGCGTCGATCGCGGCGCGCTCGATCGCGGCGCGCTCGATCGACTCGCGGATCAGTGTCGCGACGCCAAGGAGCGCCTCAACCCGAGCTCACGCAAGATCTCGATCGACGTGGAGCTCTCGCTCGGTGAGCTCGCGAAGTCGTCCGAGGTCGTCGTGCCGGTGGCCGACTTCTACGAGGCCTGCACGCCGCTCGTCGAGCGTGCGATCGACGCCATGCTGCCGGTGATGTCGCGGCTCGAGGGCGCCGCCCCGGCCGACGTCGACGTCGACGCCGCGCTCGGCGACATCGCGGGCATCTACGTGGTCGGTGGCGCGAGCGAGCTTCCCATCGTGGCGCGCGCGCTCCGCCAGCGGTTTGGTCGTCGCGTTCATCGCTCGCCGTATCCGTCGGCGGCGATCGCCATCGGTCTCGCCATCGCCTGTGACGAGAGCGCCGGCTTCGAGCTCTCGGACAAGTACTCTCGCACCTTCGGCGTCTTCCGCGAGAGCCGCGCAGGGGCCGAGATCACGTTCGACCCGATCTTCACGAGCGACACCGAGCTTCCGGCGCGAGCAGGGGCGCCAGTCCGCTGCCGGCGCGACTACCGCGCTGCGCACAACGTCGGTCACTTTCGGTTCTTCGAGTGCAACGCGATCAGCGACGACGGGCGCCCGCGTGGCGACATGATGGTCTCCGGCGACGTGCTCTTCCCGTTCGACCCTGGGCTCGACGCCGCCGCCGATCTCAGCGCCGTTCCGGTGCAGCGCATGGGCGCGAGGGGCCCGCGCATCGAGGAGGAGTACTCGCTCGACGAGCACGGGATCGTGGCGATCACGATCAAGAACGTCGATGCAGGGTTCCAGCGCGCGTACCGGCTCGGCTCGGGCGGCTGAGCGCTCGCGTTCACGTCCCGAGAGAAGCATACCGCGTGCCGGTTGGGGCAACGTTGGCGCTCGTGGGTCATGAAGTGTAGGGTTTCGTCACGGCGATTCCTCAATGACCAAGTCGAAAGCAAGTCCCGGTCGCGAGCTTACCGACGAGAGCCTCGCGGACGAACGCGCGGAGGCCGACCTGGCGCTCGAGAAGGAGAAGGCCGTCGTCGAGGGGAGGGCGGATGTCATCGTCGAACGCGCCCGCGAGGAGGCCGACGAGGTCCTGACCGCCGCCCGCGCCAAGGCCGACGAGAAGCTCGGCGCGCGCGCGTCGACGACGAGCGAGCGCGCAGACGAAGATCGCGTCGTGGAGGTCGAGCGCGCCCGGGCCGACGAAGCGCTCCGGCGCGAACGCGGGCGGAGCGCGCGGGTCCTCGCGAGGCTCGTCCCGCTCGAGCGCGAGCAGACCGACCAGCACCTCCGCACCGAGCGCGCTCGCTCCGACGAGGCGGTCGCGAACCGCGATGATTTTCTCGGAATGGTCAGTCACGACCTTCGCGATCTCCTCAACGGGATCGTCGTGAACGCGCACTTCATCGCCGAGGATGCAGGCGACGACGAGCACGGCAAGCGCTCGCTCGCGTCGAGTCAGCGCATCCAGCGCTCGGCTGGCCGCATGACGCGGCTCATCGAAGATCTGATCGACATCGCGAGCATCGACGCCGGCAAGCTCGCCATCGTCTCGGCCGAAGCGGACGTCGTGACGCTCGCCCTCGAGGCCGTCGAGGCGTGGACGCAGCTCGCCTCGGTGAAGGGCGTGGCGCTCGAGTCCCGGGCGAACGGACCTATGCCGATGGTGGTCGACGGCGAGCGGATCCTGCAGGTCCTGGGGAACCTCATCACCAATGCGCTGAAGTTCACTCCGAAAGGAGGGACGATCGTCGTCGGGGTCGAGCGCGTGGCCGGCAACGTCCGGTTCTTCGTGAAGGACACCGGCAGCGGAATCCCCGAGGACAAGCTCGAGGCGATCTTCGAGAGGTTCTGGCAGGTCGGAAAGAACGACCGTCGAGGCCTCGGACTCGGTCTCCACATCTCCATGTGCGTGGTCCAGGCGCACGGCGGAAAGATCTGGGCGGAGAGTCAGCTCGGCGTCGGGAGCACGTTCTTCTTCACGATCCCGGCGATCGCTTAGCGCCCGAGGCGCACCGCGGCGGCAGGCTCGAGCACCCGGAAGGTGAACGACTCGGTGAGGTACAGCTCGACCTCCTGCTTCGAGTGGTAGGCGTAGCCGACCGAGAGATCCTCACCGACGGTCAGCTCGTAGTCGCCGCCGCGTACGGACATCACGACGCCGTCCTGGATCGCCTCCGAGCGGACGATGGGGCGGTCGACGATCTGCTGCTCGATGCGCTTCGCGATCGGGTGCCCGTCGTCCGTCGCCGCGAAGACCCGCTCGTAGAGCTCCGCTCCGAGCACGAGCGCATACGGCCCGTTCACGCCGGCCTTGCGGAGGGTCTCCTTCGCATCGAGGATCGCTCGCGGCAGCTCGACGATGTTCGCGGGAAGCGCGACCGGAGGATGCGGGCTCGACGGGAAGATGCCGGCGATGCCGGCCGCCTCGAGCCCGTTGAAGATGGCGTCGTCCTCGACGTGCGCCGTCTTCTTCGCGGCATCGACGACGGGACCGAGCGCCGGGTCGTCGCCGCCGCGTGCGACGGTGTCGAGCTCCATGATCGCGAGCTTGATGGGGACGCGCGCCTCGAGCAGCGGCTGGACGCGCCGGAGGCCAAGGTTGATGTCGTCCCTCTGGTCGGCGAAGAGCGCCAGGCGCCCGGTGTTCACGGCCGCGTACGTCCAGCCGAACGGACCGCGGAAGTCGACGACCTTGCGGCCGCCGAGCTGGAGCTCGAGGACGCGCTTGGCCTCGGCGTCGATCAGCTTCCAGGCCTCGGGGAGGATCGGTGCGAGGTGACGCTTGAGGAGATTGGTGTCGCTCACGGCGTCGCTCCCGGCTTGAGGCTGCCGATCGCGAGCGGGCCGTTGCTCGGCGCGCCCGGCGCGCCCGCGGGCCCGCCCTTCGCGGCCTCTTCCATCTTCTTCTCGACCTCGGTGATCGGCCCCTCGGTGAAGAGGTAGGTGCGCGCGTTCGTGTCGAACTTCGGGCTCCGCCGGCGGATCCACTCGAGCGTCATCATCGCGTGCTCGATCTCCTCGTCGCGATTGTGCTCGATGACCGCCTTGAGCTCAGCGTCGTGCGTCACGTCGGCTCGCTGCTGGTACCAATCGACGGCTTCGAGCTCCTCCATCAGCGAGATGATCGCGCGGTGCATGTCGCGCGTCTCGGGGGAGAGACTCTCGTACGGCTCGTGCCAGGCTTCGTGACCCATCAGCGCAACGTAAGAGCCCGCACGAGCGCCTCGCAATGCGCATATCGCCCCACGGGGAAGTGCTCGTTGTGGCCTGGATGCTCAGCCGGCGAACATGCGGATGTCGGTCGCGGCTGCGAACGACATCCGATGCGCGGTGTCCCAGTCGGGGTGCCGCACGAGAACGTGGCCGTCGGAGAGGAGCGTGTGCTTCCAGTTGCGGCGTGGTGTCCCGGGCCGGAGGAGCTTCTCCTCGACGACGCAGTCGCCGCACATGCGGAGCCACTCGTTCAGGCCCTCGATGCGCGTGATGCGCCCCTCGCCGAACGCGCGCTTGAACACGATGCCGGCGTTGTACTTCCGCCGTGCGTCGGCATCGAAGCGGCCGTGGACCGCGACACGCGCCCATTCGCGGAAGAGATCGATGTCGCTCGTGTAGTTCATCTGATCGACGATGTGCGCGCCGCCCGGACGGCAGCCGATCTCGCCGAAGATGGCCTCGCCCTTCGGGGTGAGGAACCACTCCATGTGAGTGAAGCCGTCGCCCATGCCGAGCGCGGTGAGCACCTTGCGGCCGAGGGTGATGCCGCCCTGGATCTTCTTGTGCGCCATGTCGCGCACGGTGATGATGACGGGGCTCACCCACTCGAGCGAGCGCATCTCGAGGGGCTTCGGCAGGTACTGCGCGACGTTCTCGTACGCCGGCTTGCCGGCGATGCTCACCGTGTCGAACGTGAACTCCTCGCCCTCGATGTACTCCTCGCAGCTCGCCTCGCCGACGCCGCGCATCTTGACGAGCGTCTCGTCGAGCTCCTTGGCGTTCTCGCACTTGTACGTGTCCGCGCTCCCGGCGCCGGCGATCGGCTTGACGATGAGCGGGTAGCCGAGCTCCTCGGCGGCGGCCCGCGTCTCCGACTCGGTGCGCACGCGGCGCGACTTCGGCACGCGCAGGCCGGCGGCAGCGACGCGCTCCTTCATGAGCTGCTTGTCGCGGAAGCCGGTGACGGCGTCGACCGACATGCCGGGCATCTTCCAGCGCTCGCGCAGGCGAGCGGCGAGGATCACGAGCGGCTCCCAGTTCGCGAGCACGCGATCGATGCTCTTGCCGCGCAGCCACGCGGTGACGCGATCCATCACGTCCTCCTCGTCCATGATGCGCGGGACCTGGAGGTAGTCGTGGAGATACGGCTTCACGCGAGCGGGCAGGGCCTCGCGCGGCGTGTCGCCGACGCCGTAGACCTGCGCGCCGACCTCTGCGAGGCCGCGCGTGTACTCGATCATCTCGGGGGGATAGACGGGAGCAAGGAAGACGACCCGCATTTCGCGGCAATCTCTACCACGCCCGGGCCTCACTGAGCGACCTTCGGGAGCTCGTGCCGTGTGAGCCACACGGCGCGAGGTGGTCTAGCGGAATTGCTGGAACCGGTACTTTTGGTCAGACCAGCCTCGCGCCAGAGTACGGCCCATGCGCAAATACGAGGTCCCGGTCCTCGCCGGACGGCACGTGCGGCTCGAGCCCCTCGGTTTCGAGCACGCCGGCGCGCTTCTCGCGGCCGCGAACGAGGCCCGCGCCACGTACGGCCTCACCTACGTCCCCTCGTCGGAGACCGGGATGGAGGCGTACATCGTGGCGGCGCTGGCCGAGCGGGAGGACGGCCGCTCCCTTCCGTTCGTGGTGCGCGACCGGGTGGGCGCGGTGGTGGGGAGCACTCGCTTCATGGAGATCGAGCACTGGCAGTGGCTGGGCGTCCCGCCGCCGGCGCCGCTCCCGGAGGGCCCCGATGCCGTCGAGATCGGCTTCACCTGGTACGCCGAGCGGGTGCAGCGGACGGCGGTCAACACGGAGGCCAAGCTGCTCCTCTGCACGCACGCGTTCGAGCGCTGGAAGGTCCGGCCCGGATCCGACGGTCAGGTGCGGTCGACGGCCTTTTTCTCGATGCTCGCGGGCGAGTGGCCCGAGGCGCGCCGCGGCTTGATCGAGAGGCTCGAGCGCGGGCGTTGACGCCGAAGGTGAGTTTGGAGCAGTTTGGCGGGCTCCCGATGCCCCGCAACATCATCTTCGTCGCGCCCTTTCCGATCGAGACCACCATGCGCTTCGCGCGCGCCGCGGCGAAGCTCGAGGACGTTCGTCTCCTCGGCGTCGTCCACACGCCGCCCGACGCGGGAGGGCCCGACGGTCGGCTCTTCGACGACGTCGTCCGCGTGACGGATCCGTTGAGCGGTCAGGACGTGCTCGACGGCGTGGAGGTGCTGAAGCGCCGGCACGGTCAGCCGCACCGGATCATCGGCATCCTCGAGCCGCTGATGGTGCAGATGGCGCAGGCGCGCGAGAAGTTCGGCGTGAAGGGCACTCGCGCGAAGACCGCCGAGCTGTTCCGCGACAAGGCGACCATGAAGGACGCGCTGCGCGCCGCGGGGCTCCCCGTCGCGAAGCACAAGCTCGTGACCTCGGAGGCGGACGCTCGCGCGTTCGCCGCGGAGGTGGGCTTCCCGATGGTGCTGAAGCCGCCGGCGGGGATGGGCGCGAAGGCGACCTTCCGCGTCACCTCGGAGGAGGCGCTGCTCGATGCGGTCCGCGGCATGCGCGTCGGGCCGAGCTCGCCCGTGCTGGCCGAGGAGTTCCTGCGCGGCCGCGAGTTCTCGATGGAGACCGTCACGATCGGCGGCAAGCCGAAGGTGCACTCGATCTCGCACTACATGCCGAGCTGTCTCGAGGTCCTCGAGAACCCGTGGATTCAGTGGGTCTGCATGCTCCCGCGCGAGCTCGACGAGCCGGTCTACGAGAAGGCTCGCAAGATGGGCTTCGCGGCGATCGAGGCGCTCGGCCTCGACGACGGCATGACGCACATGGAGTGGTTCGAGCGGCCCGACGGCACGCTCGCGATCGGCGAGATCGCGCAGCGTCCGCCGGGCGCGAACATCTCGCGCATGACGGGCCTCGTGCACGGCATCGACCCCTACCGGGCGTGGGCGCGCGCCGTCGTGGACGGCGAGCTCGATGCGCCGTGGCAGCGGAAGTACGCGGTGGGCTGCGCGTTCCTGCGCGGCATGGGCCAGGGCCGCGTCACGGGCGTCACGGGCGTGGCCGAAGCGAACGCGGCGGTCGGCAACCTGATCGTCGAGGCGAAGCTCCCGACGCTCGGCGCGACGAAGGCCGACAGCTACGAAGGCGACGGCTTCGTGATCCTGCAGCACGAGCGCACCGACGTGGTGAGGGCTGCGCTGAAGAAGGTCATCGAGTCGGTGAAGGTCCACTACGCGTGAAGTGACCGCTTTCCGGGCCGTTCGTGGCCCCGCCCGCTCGCGTGGTACCCTCGAGGCGTGCGCCTCCGTAGCTACGTCTGTGCTGGTCTCGTCGCGGCGACCGCGCTCGGAGCGGCGCTGTTCGGCTGCGGCGGTTTCGACTCCGCCACTCCGACTCCCGGTGCCGCTGCCGATGGCGCGACGGATGAAGCGTCGGTCGCGCCCGACGCCAACGCCGGCGCGGACGGCGCGCTCGACTCCGGTGTCGACGCTGCGCCGCGCTGCACGAACGCGGCGCCGTTCGTCGACGACTTCGAGCTCCGGAGCGATCTCACGGGGTGCTGGGACGGGCTGACGAAGAGCGGGCTTCTCGCCAGCACGTCGAGCGGGGAGCTCGGCACGTCCACGGGAACGTCCGGGCACGGCTTCGTCGTGAAGCTGGTGCCCGCCGACGGCGGACCGGGGGGAGGCGCCGTGTACCTCTCGAAGAAGCTCGCGCAGCCCTTGCCGGCACCGGCGCGGCTCGACTTCAAGTGGCTCGCGGCCGTCTTCCCCACCAGCGCCGGCGACGGCTCGAGCGGGCTCTTCGCCGTGGAGCTCGTCTACCAGTACATGGACACGACTGGGCTCCTGCAGGTCGGGCGGAGATCGGTCGCCTTCGGCGTGAACGCAAAGACGATCAACCCCTACCTGAGCGGCGGCGGGTTCGTGCCGCTCGCCGCGCTCGATCCCGGGGGGCTCTACGAGAGCGCTCTCGAGCTCACCACGGCGCAGCTCAAGCTCGTGACCAATTCCC
>Ga0105047_10001085_pt1 | contig 47995 bp, 42 predicted proteins | sample MAT04_FD_78384 | JGI IMG/M metagenome (GOLD analysis project Ga0105047, IMG submission 78384) | Freshwater microbial communities from Lake Fryxell liftoff mats and glacier meltwater in Antarctica - MAT-04 (megahit assembly) | ecosystem: Environmental > Aquatic > Freshwater > Ice > Liftoff...
AGTACTGGTTGGCCGGCAGTTCGGAGAATTTGACCAGTGCGGTGCGATACTTCATTTCGCGTTACGCGTCGGCCAAGACGGTCATACGTGATGTGGCGCCGCCGCAGGAATATCCGGAAACAGGCCTGTATCATCCCGATATCGCGGGGCGCGTCTCGGCTTCACTCGCGGATCTGCCGGCGACGCCTGCTACAAACGGTCGTATTGGTCTGCTGGTGATCCGCTCGTACGTGTTGGCGCGAAACACTGCGCACTACGATGCGGTGATTCGCGCACTTGAAGCACGCGGCCTCAAGGTTATTCCCGCCTTTGCCTCGGCGCTCGACAACCGTCCTGCCGTCGAGCAGTTCTTCTCGGATGAACAGGGCAACAGCACGATTGACGCGTTAGTCTCCCTCACCGGCTTCTCGCTGGTGGGTGGACCCGCTTACAGTGATGCCCCCGCCGCTCGGGCCGTTCTCCAAAAGCTTGACGTGCCGTACATCGTCGCGCAGGCGCTGGAGTTCCAGAGCATTCAGGAATGGCAAGCCGACCCGCGCGGATTGAATTCGCTTCAGGCCACTCTGCAAATCGCGATCCCGGAGCTCGAAGGCGCGAGCAATCCTATTGTCTTTGCCGGCAAGGATGTGAACGCGTTGGGTGTGGAAGGTGCAGCAACGGTACCGGTGGCCGAACGCGTTGAGCGATTGGCCGAGCGTGTGTCGCGCATGGTGGCGTTGCGTCGGAAGGAACACAGTGAACGTAAAGTGGCGATTGTGTTGTTCGGATTTCCGCCCAACACCGGCAACGCTGGCACGGCCGCGTATCTCGATGTGTTTGCTTCGTTGTTTCACACGCTCAGGGCCATGCGCTCGGCCGGCTATACCGTTGACGTACCGCCTGATGTCGATGCGTTGCGCGCGAGTGTCACGCAAGGAAATTCCGAACGCAACGGAGTGCTGGCCAATGTCTACGAGCGGGTCAGCGTCGACTCGCATGTTCGTCGCGAGCCGCATCTCAAAGAGCTCGAGAACTGCTGGGGTTCGGCGCCCGGTAAGCAGTTGACGGACGGGCAATCGCTGTTTGTGATGGGCGAACGGTTCAACAACGTGTTTGTGGGTGTGCAGCCAGCGTTTGGATACGAAGGCGATCCCATGCGATTGCTGTTCGAAAAGGGATACGCGCCGACACACGCCTTCACGGCGTTCTATCGCTGGGTGCGCGAAGATTTTGGCGCCGATGTCATTCTGCATTTTGGTACGCACGGCGCGTTGGAATTCATGCCTGGCAAACAGAGTGGCTTGGATGCCACGTGCTGGCCCGATCGGCTCATTGGCGATGTTCCGAATGTGTACTTGTACGCCTCCAACAATCCTTCGGAAGGCACGCTGGCCAAACGTCGTGGATCGGCAACGCTGGTTTCGTATTTGACGCCGCCCATTACCAACGCCGGGCTGTATCGCGGACTGCAGGAACTCAAGTCGGCGCTGGATCGCGTGCGCAGTATCGATCGCGCTTCCAACAAGGGCGCGTTCTACGCGCTGGTTGAGAGCATTCAGGAGCAGGCGGCTGCGCTCGATATGGTCGCCGTAGCGCCAGCCTGGAATGGTGACGCACCCGTTCGCCTTGATTCGTTGCGCGAACAGCTGCTCGAACTCGAGTACGCGCTCATTCCGGACGGTCTGCATGTAGTTGGTCGCGTACCTTCGGTAGCGCAGCGTGCGTCCCTGCTGAATGCGATGTCCCGTCATTCGCGCGCCGATCTCGAACTGCCATCGATGAGTGAAGCACTGAGCGGTGGCAACGACGGCGATGTCGAGCGCGCGATCACCGAATGGGTGATGGAAGAAGGCGAAGGTGCGCCCGCGCGTGCGTTGAAACTGGTGCAGCATTTGCGCACGGTCGACTTGAACCTTCGTGCCGACAGTGAGATTGACGGTTTGTTACGCGCGCTGGACGGACGCTTTATTGCGCCGGCCCCGGGCGGCGACCTGCTGCGCAACACCGATGTGCTGCCAACGGGGCGTAACGTGTATGGGTTTGATCCGTATCGCGTGCCCAGCAGCATCGCCATGCGCGAAGGCGCGATGCAAGCAACGCGACTGCTGGACCGGCATCTCAGCGAAAACCCCTCGCTTCCGGAAACGGTAGCGCTGGTGTTGTGGGGCACGGACAATATGAAATCCGAAGGTGGCGCGATTGCACAAGCGCTGGCATTGATGGGCGCCGCGCCGCGTTTCGATGGCATGGGGCGCCTCTCGGGTGCGCAGCTGATTCCGTTGGAAGAATTGGGACGCGCGCGTGTTGATGTGGTCATCACGCTGTCGGGTGTGTTTCGCGATCTCTTTCCGCTGCAGATTCGCATGCTGGCCGAGGCCGCGCTGCTGTGTGCCCAGGCCGATGAACCGCTGGCGCAGAATTTTGTGAGGGCCCACGCGTTGTCACACCAGGCGGCGCTGGGATGTGATCTCGAAACGGCGGCATTGCGCGTGTTCAGCAACGCAGAAGGCGCGTACGGCGCGAACGTGAATCTGATGGTCGATTCGGGCAACTGGAAAGAAGAACAGGAACTCGGCGCATCATTTACGCGTCGCAAGAGTTTCGGCTACGGTATGAAACAAACGAGTGTCGCACATCCTGAGTTGTTTACGCGCGCGCTCGCTGGTGCGGAGATGAGCTACCAGATGCTGGACTCCGTTGAACTGGGCGCGACGGATGTCGACCAGTATTTCGATTCTCTGGGCGGATTGAATCGCGCGGTCACCGCCGCGCGCGGCTCGAAAGCACCGGTGTACATGGGTGATCAGACGGGTGCTGAAGGAAAAATTCGTTCGCTGGAAGAACAAGTCGCGTTTGAATCACGGACGCGGCTGCTCAATCCGAAGTGGTACGAGGGCATGCTGCGCTCGGGCCATGAGGGCGTACGGGCCATTTCGTCTCGCGTGACGAATACAATGGGATGGTCGGCGACAACCGGTGCAACGCCAGCGTGGGTGTATCGCGAAGTCGCCACAACGTTCGTGGTGGACGAAACCATGCGGGACCGACTGGCGGAACTCAATCCGCATGCCGCGCTGCAAATGACTGGACGATTGCTCGAGGCGCACGACCGGGGCTACTGGCAACCGGACGACGCCATGCTCGACGCACTCCGCGCCGCGAGCGCCGACCTGGAAGACCGAATCGAAGGAGTTCTAACGTGACAACAGCACTGCGGCTGCCAATTCTTGGCGACGGCGATGGAAGCGTTCAGGTGCATCAGGACGCGCGTGACCCGCGATCGGAAATCAACGGGGCGCTCACGCTTGCGGTGTACGGGAAGGGTGGCATCGGCAAGTCGACGACTTCGTCGAATCTCTCGGTCGCGTTTGCAAAACTTGGCAAGCGCGTGTTGCAGATTGGCTGCGATCCGAAACACGATTCCACGTTTACGCTCACCAAACGCATGGTGCCAACAGTGATTGATGCGTTGGAAGGTGTGGACTTTCACGCGGAAGAACTCCGGCCCGAAGATTTCGTGTTCGAGGGATATGCCGGTGTGAAGTGTGTCGAAGCGGGTGGCCCGCCTGCGGGAACGGGATGCGGCGGCTACGTCGTGGGACAGACGGTCAAGCTGCTCAACGAACATCATCTGCTGGAAGACACCGACGTCGTGATCTTCGACGTGCTGGGTGACGTCGTGTGCGGTGGCTTTGCGGCACCACTGCAGCACGCGGACTATGCGTTGATTGTTACCGCCAACGATTTCGATTCCATCTTCGCGATGAATCGCATTGTGGCGGCCATTCAGGCGAAGTCAAAGAACTACCGGGTGCGCCTTGGCGGAGTGATCGCCAACCGTTGCCGCGAGACGGATGAGATTGACAAGTTCACGTCGCGGGTGGGGCTCACGCTGCGCGCGCAATTTCCTGACCTCGACGTGATTCGCCGCAGTCGACTGAAGAAGCAGACGTTGTTTGAGATGGAAACGACCGACGAAATTCAGATGGTGCGCGACGAGTACACGAAGCTCGCGTCGGGCATGTTTGGTGACGTGCCACAAGTGCATGTGAGCCCGATGAAAGATCGCGACATTTTCGACTTGCTCGGTTTCGATTGATGCAGATCATGGCTGACCGCGACGCGGTGAACAGCAACGCAGCCTATGTGCGGCGGCGGGCGTGGATTGCGGAATATTTTGACCGCACCGCGGCTACGGCGTGGGCGCAACTCACCAGCGATGCGCCGGTGAGCGCTGTGCGGCGGAGTGTACGCGCGGCGCGCGATCGCATGCGGGGAACGTTGTCAGGCTGGATGCCGGAAGATCTGCAAGGTATGCGCGTTCTCGACGCGGGTTGCGGCACGGGAACGCTGGCCATCGAACTGGCTGCTCGTGGCGCCAGTGTGGTGGCCATTGATTTGTCACCGACGCTGACGGATCTGGCACGAGAGCGCACCCCACTGTCGCTGCGTTCGCAAATCGACTTTCGATCGGGTGACATGTTCGATCCCTCCCTGGGTTTGTTTGACTACACCGTGGCGATGGACTCCGTCATTCACTATCGGGCGGCGGAAATGTTGGAAGTTGTGAGCAGCTTCCGGGCGCGTACTTCGCGGGCGGTGTTGTTCACGGTGGTGCCGCGCACACCAATGCTGAGTGTCATGCTGACGGCGGGACGCTTGTTCCCGCGCTCATCGCGCTCACCGTCAATCGAGCCGATCTCCGACGGAAAGCTCCGTGAGGGACTGCGGCAGTTCGAACGCGCAGGCTGGGAGATGAGAAGAAGCAAACGAGTGAGCGGTGGTTTTTACAATTCGCAGGCCGTTGAACTAGCCCACCGGGGACTGCCCCCTTCGGAGGAATTCGCATGATTTCTGAACGCGTACCATGCACTGTCGATCTCGAAGCGACACACGAACATTTCCACGCGCATGTGGACCTCGGCGACGTAAAAGTTGGTCCCGGCGACGCCGTGACGGTGCTCGGAGTTCCCGCGCGTATCGCGATTGGTGAAAAGCGGACGTTTGCTTCGCAGGCAGATGTGGAGCGCGCGGGCCCCATGCGCCGAGCGTGGACCAAGTTGGTTGGACGATTCGGGTTTCAGGATCTTTATGACGTTGGCTTCGAGGGCTGATCCCATGTATCCGACGCAAACGACGATGCCAATTGGCACGCGCACTTCAGAATTGCCGCGCCAGCGCGAGTTGAACGAGAGCACGGTTGCTGCGCAGCAGGACGCTGCGCTCAGCCCGCGTTTCTATACGACGGATTTTGCCGCGATGGACAAGTTGGATGTCACGCCAGTACGCGCCATGTGGGATGAGTTGGTCGCGGAGTTTCGACGGGATCCGAACAAGGACCATTTCAAGCGCAATGCGGAGTTTGATGCCGACTTCTCCGGCATGGATCCGAAGTTGCGGCATCAGTTCATTGAATTCCTGGTGAGCTCGGTGACGGCGGAATTTTCGGGGTGCATTCTGTATGCGGAAATCAAGAAGCGAGTGAAGAACCCGGATATACGTGAGCTGTTTGGTGTGATGAGTCGTGACGAAGGACGCCATGCGGGATTCATCAATCACACGCTTAAGGATTTCAACGTTGCCGTAGACCTGTCGTTTCTGACCAAGGCGAAGAAGTACACGTACTTCCAACCGAAATTCATCTACTACGCGACGTATCTGTCCGAGAATATAGGCTACGCGCGGTACATCACGATTTTCCGCCACTTGCAGAAACACCCGGAACATCAGTTTCATCCCATTTTCAAGTGGTTTGAAAACTGGTGCCAGGACGAGTTCCGCCATGGTGAGGCGTTTGCGATGCTCATGCGCGCGAACCCGGACATTTTGAAAGGTCGCAACAAGCTGTGGATTCGGTTCTTCCTGCTGGCCGTGTTTGCGACCATGTATGTGCGCGATCACGTGCGGCATGAATTTTACGAAGCGCTTGGTTTTGATGTCGACGACTACGACCAGCGCGTCATCCAGCTCACGAGTACCATCACCGCGCAAGTGTTTCCTGTCAGCCTGCCGGTCGAGAACCCGATGTTCTGGACACGTATGAAACAGATCGCGAACAACACAGCTTCGCTCACCAAGGCGCGCGAATCTGGTGGCATTGGCGGCAGACTTCGTGCGGCCGGTTTGCTGGCGTCAAACGCCTATCAGTTGATTCGTTTGTACACGATGCGCGTGACGCAAAATGCGTACCGGGCTGACCCACGCATGGTGCCGGTCTGGTAATGGCCAGGCGTCCGGGCCGCCTGGAGCGACTCATGGTGTCGGGGTTCACCAACCTCGATCCCAGATGGTTGCCGTTTGCGGATGCGGCGACCACTGAACTTCCGTTGAAGCGTATTCTGCGCCTCGGATTGTTTCAGTTGGCGGTTGGTATGGCGGGCGCGTTGCTCACAGGTACGCTTAATCGCGTCATGATTGTCGAGCTGCACGTGCCGACTACACTCGTAGCGCTGATGGTCTCGATTCCTTTGCTGGTCGCGCCGTTTCGGGCGTTTCTGGGTTTTCGGTCGGACACGTATCGCTCCGCGCTGGGTTGGCGTCGCGTTCCGTTCATCTGGTTTGGGTCGCTGATTCAGTTTGGTGGGCTCGCCATCATGCCGTTTGCGCTGATCCTGCTGTCGGGCGACACGAATGGTTCGGTCGCAGCGGCGCGCACCATTGCGGGAATCGCATTCCTGTTGGTTGGTGCGGGCGCGTACATCACTCAAACAGCGGGATTGGCGCTGGCAAACGATCTCGCGCCAGCGCGCGTACGGCCACGCGTCGTCGCGCTGCTTTATGTGATGCTGTTGCTCGGGATCGTTGGTAGTTCGCTGATCTTCGGATTGTTGTTGCGGGATTTTTCGCAGTTGAAGCTCATCAAGGTGATTCAAGGCGCCGCGATGGTCACGATGGTGCTCAACATGGTGGCGCTCTGGAAGCAGGAGACGCGCAATCCCATGAGCCGCACTGAAATTGCCGAGCCGCGGCCTCGGTTTCGAGACGCGTGGCGCGTGTTTGTTGCGGGCGGCGACGCGATTCGCCTGTTAGTGGTTGTCGCACTGGGCACATTTGCGTTCAACATGCAGGATGTCTTGCTGGAGCCGTACGGCGCGCAGATTTTGGGCCTGAGTGTCAGCGCCACTACGTCGTTGACGGCGATCTTTTCGGTGGGATCTATTCTCGCATTCGCACTGGCGGGGCGGGTGCTGTTACGCGGCACGGATGCGGGCCGACTCACCGCCGCCGGCGTGCTCGTTGGCGCCGTTGGATTTGCCTCGGTGGTATTTGCCGCACCGCTCGATTCGGCGTGGCTGTTTCGACTCGGCACTGCGTTGATTGGTTTCGGCGAGGGACTGTTTGCGGTCGGTACACTCACCTTTGCGATGAACCTGCCTGATGTGGCGCAACACGGCATCGCACTTGGTGCGTGGGGCGCGGTGTTTGCCGTCAGCGAAGGGCTCGCGCTGGCGAGTAGTGGATTGTTGTACGACATCCTCGCCCCGATGACGCGCGCCGGGCGGTTTGGAGTAGCACTGAGCGCGCCGTCAGTTCCATACAGCGTCGTTTATCACGCCGAAGTTGCGCTGTTGTTTGTCACGCTGGTCGCATTAGGCCCATTGGTCGCGCCGCTCGGTGCGAAACGAAGGGTGTCGCAACGAACCACGTTTGGTCTCGCCGATCTCCCAGGCTGAAACTCAGTCACCCACCACTGGAGAGCACATGAATTTCTCCCAGAATTTCGATTTCGCGCAGCTCGTGCTGTACGCCTTCTGGATTTTTTTCGCGCTGCTGGTTTTTTACCTGCGTCGCGAAGACAAGCGCGAAGGATATCCGTTGGAATCCGACCATGGTCCGGTTGGTGGATGGCCCAAGCCACCCGGTGAAAAGCAATTTATCTCTCGACCGAATGTCGAACAGAAGGAGATCGGACAATGACCGACATGATGAAGTCGAGTCCGGGCGCACCATTGGTGCCGGAAGGCAACGCGATGCTGAGCAACATGGGTCCGGCCGCTTACGCAAACCGTCCGAATGTGCCTGATCTCACGCTCTCCGGAATTGCGCGCATTGTACCGTTGCGCGCCGCTCCCGGGTTTCATCTCGACGCCAAGAGTCCAGACGCGCGCGGCATGAAGGTGGTTGGCGCCGACAACGAAGTTGGCGGCACCGTGGTGGACATCTGGGTCGATCGCGCGGAACCGTCACCCCGCTACTACGAAGTGCAACTCGCCGGCCACTCGCACACGGTGTTGTTGCCGTTCACCTGCGCGCGGATTCGATTGCGTCAGGGTGAAGTGATCGTGAAATCGATTACGGGCGCGCAGTTCGCCAATGTCCCGGTAGTTGCGACGCCTGACCGTGTGACGCTGCTTGAAGAAGACAAGATCATGGCGTACTACTCCAGTGGTTATCTGTACGCGCTGCCCGACCGACAGGAACCGTTCTTTTGAGCACGTTCCTGGAGGGCGTCGAGGCGCCACTACCCGACGGCGAAGAGGTTTTGTGGCAAGCGAAACCGGCACGAAACGCACTGGCGTTACACGCGTTTCATGCGCGTAAAATCGCTCTGTATTTCGGTGCACTGATTTGCCTTTCAGCAATCTTTGCGAGTGGTGAAGCGGAGCCGTTGGCGTTCTTCCTGGCCTCGGCCAAGTGGTTGGCGTTGGGCGGCGCGGTAGCGTGCGGCTTTGCTTTCATTGTCGCGACGCTCTCGGCGCGCACGACGTTGTACGCGATTACGGAGCGCCGAGTCGTGATGAAGATCGGAATTGCACTGCCGGTCGTACTCAACATTCCGTTGCACATCATTGACGGCGTTGACATCAAGCGCCGTTCCGACGGTTCGGGAGATCTGGCTTTACGCCTGGGTAACCAGAGCCGCGTTGCCTTTGCGGTCTTGTGGCCGCACGCACGCGCGTGGCATGTGCGCTACCCCGAGCCACTGCTGCGAGGGCTCGTCAACGTCGATGGTGTTGGAGCAATGCTGAAGCAAGCACTGTTGTCCGCCACTGCCGGCACTGTCAGCGACAGTCCTTACGTTGAACGCAGCATACCGGAGATGTCGGGAGCGGGCGCGAAAGCCCCGTCACCGACGTTGGCGACGTCCTGATCCATTCCCTGCAACACACCGCGGAAATAAACCGATGAGTTATCTGCACATTGATGAAGAGACCACGACAGGCAACGCAGGCGTTCCGAGAGGTGCACTCATAATTGCCGGTGCGTTTGCGTTCACGGTCATCGCGCTGGCTGCGGTTGCGCGCCTGTCAAACAAGGGAACGCTTGGCGAACAATCGAGCGCGCAGATGATTGCGTCGCGCGCGCTGGTGTTCTCCGACCATGCCGACGGCAGCATCGGCGTGTACGATGCGCAGCATCAACAGCAGTTGGACGATGTCAGTGGCACCGGAGGTTTTGTGCGTGGTGCCATGCGCGCATTGGCACGACAGCGGCGCCTGGCGCACGTCGGACCAGAGGTGCCGTTCTATCTCGTGAAGTGGTCCGATGGGCGGCTGACGCTTGATGACTCAGCGACCAAGAACCATCTCGAGCTCGGAGCCTACGGCAACGAAAATCTGGCGTCGTTCGAGAAGCTATTGGTTGGATTTGATCGGACTGCCGCAGTCACGTCGCGGCAATAGGCAGCGGTGACGAGGCTTGCGTGTCGGGCGCCACGCTCGCGGTTGTCTGGTTAGGAAGTAATGCGAGCCAGCGACGCGTGCGCGGCGGCCAACCGTGCCACCGGTACGCGATACGGTGAGCACGACACATAATCCAACCCGACGCGGTGGAAATACGCCACTGAGCGCGGCTCGCCGCCGTGCTCACCGCAAATACCGACCTTGAGTGCTGGTCGTGTTTCACGACCGGCGCGCACGGCCCACGCAATCAACTTGCCAACGCCCGCTTCGTCGAGGACCGCAAAGGGATCGTCCGCGAAGATGCCGTGCTCGAGATAGTGCGGCAGAAACCGACCGGAGTCGTCACGACTGAGCCCGAGCGTTGTCTGCGTGAGATCATTCGTACCAAATGAGAAGAATTCCGCTTCCTTTGCAATTTCGTCGGCGGTGATTGCGGCGCGTGGCAGCTCGATCATCGTGCCAACGAGATAGGACACCGGATGGTCCATGCCCCCCATGATTTCTTTGGCGACACGGTCGGCCACTGCCCGCTGATTCTTGAATTCCGAAAGGCCGGTCACCAGTGGCACCATGATTTCCGGACGCGCGTCGATGCCGCGTTTGCGCACGTTGACCGCGGCTTCGAATATGGCGCGGGTTTGCATCTCCGTGATCTCGGGATACACGATTCCCAGACGGCATCCGCGATGGCCCAGCATCGGATTCGTTTCGCGCAAGCCGTCGATGATGCGCGCGAGTTCCGTGCGTTCCAGTTTCAGGGTGCGCGCCAGCAGTTTTGATTCTTCGCCGCCGTGCTGCGGCAGGAATTCGTGCAACGGCGGGTCCAGCAGACGAATGGTGACGGGCAATCCGTCCATCGCCTCGAAAATGCCTTCGAAGTCCTCGCGCTGCATGGGCAGCAACTTGGTGAGCGCGTGGCGGCGTCCGGTTTCGTCGCGCGCGACAATCATCTCGCGCATCGCGTTGATGCGATCGCCCTCGAAGAACATATGTTCGGTGCGACAGAGACCAATTCCCTCCGCGCCGAAGTTGCGCGCGACTTTTGCGTCGCGGGGCGTATCGGCGTTGGCGCGGACGAGCAAGCGCCGTTCTTCGTCGGCCCAACCCATGAGCTGCGCGAACGCCTGATACACCGGCGCCTCACTGATCTTGAGGGCGCCCGCGGTGACGCGCATGACTTCGGACGGAACCGTTGGTAGTTCGCCGAGGAAGATGCGGCCGGTCGCACCATCCAGTGTAATCCAATCGCCTTCTTTCACTTCGAGTTCACCAACGCTGAACTGTCGCTGGTGTTCATCGATGTGGATGTCCTGGCAGCCGACAATCGCACATTTGCCCATCCCGCGCGCAACGACCGCTGCGTGACTGGTCATCCCGCCTCTTGCCGTCAGTACAGCGCGCGCCGCAACCAGACCATGAAAATCTTCGGGAGTTGTTTCGTCGCGTACGAGAATGACATGTTCGCCGGCGGCCGCACGTGCTTCTGCGGCGTCAGGATCGAACACGGCCACTCCGCTGGCAGCACCCGGGCTGGCGGGCAGACCAATCGCGATTGGTGAAGCGACCACGCCGGGATCGATGACGCGATGCAACAGTTGGTCGAGTTGGCTGGGCTGGACACGCAACACTGCCTCGCGCCGCGTAATCATGTTTTCGTTGACCATGTCCATCGCAATCCGCAGCGCGGCCGCGGTCGTACGCTTTCCCGTTCGCGTTTGCAGCAGGTATAACGCACCACGTTCGACGGTGAACTCGATGTCCTGCATGTCGCTGAAATGTTTCTCCAGCTTTTCCTGTGTCTCGAGCAGTTGCGTGTAAGCGCCGGGAAGTTTTTCCGCCATCTCGTCGATGTGCAGCGGGGTGCGAATACCGGCCACAACATCTTCGCCTTGCGCGTTGACCAGGAATTCCCCGTAGAAGCGCCGTTCGCCGGTACTGGGATTTCGGGTAAAGGCGACGCCCGTTCCTGAATCATCGCCCATGTTGCCGAACACCATGGCAACGACGTTTACCCCGGTTCCCAACATCTCGGAAATGTTGTTCACCTTGCGATAATCAACGGCTTTCTTGAGCGTCCAGGACCGCCACACCGCCTGAATGGCGCCCCACAATTGCTCACGTGGATCGGTGGGAAATTCCGTACCGGTGGTGAAGCGCACGAGTTGCTGATACTCCTTCACCAACGCCTGCAACGATTCGGCCGACAACTCCGCGTCGGTCGCCGCGCCGGTCATGATCCGTTTCGTGCTCAGCAACTGCTCGAATCGAGCGAAGGGAATGTTCAATACCACATCGCTGTACATCTGCAGAAATCGGCGGTACGAATCGTAGGCGAATCTCGCGCTGCCACTGGCGTCGGCCAGACCGCGCACGGTGGTGTCGTTCAATCCCAGATTCAGAATCGTTTCCATCATGCCGGGCATGGAAACCGAGGCGCCAGATCGCACCGACACAAGCAACGGATTCGTCGCGTGGCCGAACGATTTTCCCGACACCTCTTCGAGATGCGCGAGTGCCCGGGTGACTTCCGCTTCCAGGTGTGGTGGAATGACGCGTTCGCGCAGGTATTCAAGACAACAATCGGTCGCAATAGTAAAACCGGGAGGGACAGGCACGCCAATATTGGTCATCTCGGCCAAATTCGCACCTTTCCCTCCCAGTTGTACCTTCATGTCCCGCGTGCCGTCGGCTTTACCGTTCCCGAAGAAGTACACCGATTGGCTCATGGGATTGTTTCCTTTTTTCCGGTTCAGCGTGGTGATGCGCCAGCCTTGCCGCGAACCGGCGCTGGAAGGGGACGAGCTAACTCTGGCGGCAGAATCGGTGCTGCGTCAGTCGTGACGGAATCGCGCGAACGAAGATCCTTAAACCCAACACTCACGGTATCGTTCGGACTACCGCGAACCCATCCGTGCGATCCCCAGAGTGCCGGATAATCCTTCGCCATCTGTGCACCCAACAGTGGCTTGTAGGCGCCCTGGTGACAAGTCACGCAACTCAGCTTGGGACTGTCGCCGTGAACGCCCAGCCGCTTTGCCGGGAAGGTGGTATTGAGCGGCGCGAGGTAGTTCGTGTTGAGCTCTCGCACCATGCGGAAGCCGTACAGTGACGTGATGCGCGCCGGCGGGGCGTTTTGCCACGTGGCCCACGAACGACTGTTGTGGCAATACGTGCAGTTGACGCCCAGCCCGCTCGAGACGTTCATCATCAATGCGTAGGTATTCTCGGTCTGCTTGATCGAACTTCTGTTGTCCGGCGTGTGTTTCACCGTGACGGATTGAACCCGCACATCCTGACGATCCAGGTAGGCGCGTTGCCACTGATTCTCATCAGTGAAGTGCCAGAGACCGTACTGCGGCACGACGTTACCGCGATGACAGGTGTAACAGGTTGCGCCCGTTCCCTGCACGTGGGACTTGTACTCGTTGTTGATCGTACGCGTCATCTCGATCATGCGGCGCGACACAATCTTCGGGTACTTCTCATCCGAGCCGTAGTTCGCCGGGTTGTGACAGTACGCACAGCCTTCCTTCGGCGACACCCAGGCCGTCATCGCGTTCATGGTGCGAAACATCTCGGCGTTGCTGACGTTCGTGAGCACCTGCACGTTTTGCCACTTCACGGGAGAAGTGTCAACCGGCGCCGACGGCAGCGGTTTCGGTGCAACGTTGGCCGCCGCAATGTCCTTCAGCTTCGACCGATCGTAATTGATTTCCTGTCCGACACCGCGATACCCAACCTGGACCGACTCCTTCTTGCCGGGCTCGCACGCGGCGAGTGAAGCCAGCGCGAGTATAACGAGTACACGCTTCATGGACGTTTCCTCGCGCTGTCTGTCGGTGGGTTACTCGCGGCCGGTGGTGGAGTGGTGGTACCGGCTGGCACGACCATCTGAACTGCTGCCGTTGAATCAGCTGGAACGACGAGACGCGGAGCTGGAGTAACAGGAACCGGGAACGTTTGCGGCGGTGCTCCCTGATACTGGCCACGCAGATCGTTCATCTTCTCGGGCGTTATCTGAATCGTTGCCGGGTACGATGGTGCGACTCCGTGCTTGACGGCCCACAGATACCAGTTGTCGACAACTGTACCCGTCAGCAGAATGCCAAGCGCACCGGTGAACGTCACCAGGAACGCAAACCACCAGCACCAACGATGGATTGATTCCATCGTAGCGTTCCAACCCATCGTCCAGCGCCAGAACAGCTGCGCCCGTTCGGCGCCCGTTCCGCGATCGGTGATCTGTTCGATCTCGCGTTCCGCACCCAGCCGGCTTGTGGCCAGAATGGTTGCGCCGTGCATCGCGAACAACAGGGTCGATCCATACAAGAACGCGATCGACAACATGTGGAACGGATTGTAAAACAAATTGCCGTAGCGAATTGAGAACGCAGCAGTCCAATCAAGATGCGGGAAGATGCCGAATGGTACGGCTTCGCCCCAGCTTCCCATCAACACCGGGCGAATGAAGCCCAATGAGAGATAGAGAAAAATTGCGGAGGCGAACGCCCACGCGAGATGTGTTCCCAATCCCAGCGCACGTGCGCGACGGTACACCCGCACCCACCACAACAGAATGCTGATGGTGAGGAAGAAGCCGGCCAATAACCACCAACCACCTTGCTGCAGCGGTGGGATGTGCAAGCCGTAGGCGGGTGACGGCGGCTCAAGCGCCAGCCATGGCAGCTGGCGAATGAATTGCACCGGATCCCAGCCGACTGACGCCCACATGTTGAGGCCGATGATTTCAATCGCGAGAAAACCAAAGATCAACGATGCAACGCCGGTGGCCCCGAGGTAGATGGGGCCAACTTGCGCGTCACCAATAATGCCGATCCAGCGATTGAAGGACGGCGGTAGTTGTCGAACCCACGTGCGCTCATCGATAGGCACACCGGCATCGGGCACCGTAGTGTGAATCTGCACACGATTAAAGAGATTCTGATACTCTAGCATGAGTGCGCGTCCTCAGCGCCAGATGGGAAGATTAAGCCACCAGCTCCACCATTCAGGCCAGCCTTTCGTCCACACGGGTCCGCTGATGATGATGCAGACCGCGCTGAAAAAACCGGCACCAAGTGCGAGAGCAAGGCCGAGCCGGTGAATACCGACTGCGCCGATAGAGTACCCGAGCAAATCACGGAAGTACGTATTCTCGTGTTCACTGGTCTTGACCGGCTGACCTTTTTGCGGATTCGTGACCGACAGAATGATGGAGCCGTGCATACTGAGTGCGAGGGTACACGTGAAGAAGAACGTGATCGCAATCATGTGAGCCGGATTGTAGTGGAAGTGGAGATACTGATATCCCACATTCGACACCCAATCGAGGTGACTCAGAATACCGTAAGGAAAACCGTGTCCCCACGCTCCCAACAGAATTGGACGAAGGATCACGAGCGTGACGTAGGCGAAGATTGCCATGCCGTACGCGAACGGAACGTGATAACCCATGCCAAGTTTGCGACTGATTTCCGCTTGTCTGAGCGCCCATGACACAAAGGCGCCAACTGCGCAAATCGTGACGAGTTGCCAGAGACCTCCCTCAGCGAGCGGCGCGAAGCCCAGCCCGTATTTGAGGTCAGGAGGCGCAATACTTATTTGCCAGATATTCCAGGTTGGCCCAATAGCGGCTCCCCAAATGAGGAGCAGTGTGCCAAGCACTGCGAAAAAGATTGTGCTGACGCCAAAAAAGCCAACGTAGAACGGTCCGACCCAGAAGTCGAAGAGGTCTCCGCCTAAAAGTGTACCGCCGCGCACGCGGTACTTCTGTTCAAAACTCAGCATTGCCATGCTGCGATCTCCTGGAAGGGACTACATCCGAGTGCCTGCCGCCAAACCAACTCCGGACATCGGAGGCGGCGCCCGAAACTGCTGCGCCACCATCCGAAGTCACGGTCCCTCTGACTGCCGCTGCGCTATTTGCCGCCGTTGGCGGACTTTGACGCGGGTTGCGCGAGGTGCCGTCAAAGCCGGCCTCGCGCGTCTGCCGTGTTACTTGCCGCCGGGGGGCAGCGGGCTCATTTCTGACGTCGTCATCGCGCCGCCAGTGCCAAGCCAGTTGAACCGACTCGTGCTCAGCAGCATGAAGTGAATCAGCAGCGCGAGCACAAACAGGAACGTGAAGAGCGCAATCAACGTGCGCTGCGGATTGAAGATCATCCAAACACGATGCATGATGGTCTCCGTTTACTTGTTAGCCACAACGGCGGGTGCCGTCGTGTGAGCGGTAGCCGTGTAGCCGTTCGGACCTGGAAACCATGGGCGCCACTGCCACAAAGCAAAGTGCGCCACAGCCGCAACGAGAGTGAAGGCGATAAAGCTTCCCACGAACATTCCGTGGAAACCCCTGGCTTCGTCTTCACTGAGGCCGCTCATTCCGCTTCCCTGAGCCATGCGATACCTCCTGGTATCAGCCTGCTTGTGAACCAGCAATAACGCGTCGCACCATGTGCGCGACGCTGACAACCGGTGCAGACGCAATACGGAGGGACGCCACCCGCTGCCCACGGGTCTTGCCACGCCGTATTGCGCTGCACCGTACTACCACCACTAACTTTGCTGGCGTGACTACGCCACCGAACTGGAACGCGCTCCGCGACCGCTGGCCCAACGCAACATCGAGCCGGTTTGTTGATGCGGCTGGATTGCGATGGCATGTGCAGCTGGAGGGAACTGGCCCAACCATTGTGCTGCTGCACGGTTCCGGTGCGGCCACGCACTCTTGGCGTGATGTGCTGCCGAAACTCGCGCAACGTTTCACCGTTGTTGCGATAGACTTGCCCGGACACGGATTCACGACGCGCCCTGATGCGGCGGGAATGTCTATCGCCGGTATGTCGGCATCGATTCGCGAATTGCTGCGCGTGCTCGACGTCACACCACACGCCATCGCTGGACACTCAGCGGGTGCTGCAATCGCCCTCTGGCTCGCGAACGAATGGCCCGAGGCGGCAATCGTTGGCGTCAACGCGGCGCTCGCTCCACCAAATGCGTTGATGTCGCTGCTCACGCCTGGCGTTGACCTGCTGTCCCGCACGGGATTGACCGGATTTCTGACGGCGAAACTGGCCGAGAGTGATTTCGTGTTCGATTCGCTGATGCGATCAACCGGTTCCGTCATCAGCAAAGAGCAACTGGCACTGTACCGAACGTTCGCGACTTCCACCGAACATGCTGGCGCGGTGATGTCGATGTTCGCAGGCTGGGATTTAGCGGCACTCGCGCGCAAACTGCCGACGGTCAGGAATGCCGTGACACTCATTGTCGGGTTGCGCGACGAATGGGTGCCAGCGGCTGATACCGCACGCATGGCAGCGGCGCTGCCCCATGCGCGACTCATCGAGATTCCGAACGCGGGCCACCTGGCGCACGAAGAATTGCCCGATCGCGTGGCGGACATCATCGAGGAAGCCGCCCAGTAATCAGACACGGGCGGCCCCTGTGACTTTCATGATGTGATCGATCGACACACGCTCATCACCCAGGCGCAGTGCTTCACGTTCGGCACTGTCACGCAGCCGTTTTGAGGCCGAGATACGCGTGACAAACGGCTCCAACTCAACGCGCGAGACGAGTTCATCATTCGCCTCATCGTCCCACGGCAGCTGCCGCACATTCCTGGCCGGTGTCGCGTCAACTTTGTCGAGTTCGGTGCCCAGCGGAATGATGTGAAACAGCGCATCAAACAACGCGTTGCACACTTCCTGCACGAGGTACGTGGCGCCCGAATATCCCATGAACGGGGTGCCGGTGTGTCGGCGAATTACCGCGCCCGGAAACGATGCCGGGATATACAGCGAACGTCCCGCCGCTTCGGCGATGTACATGCGTTCGTTGAACGATCCGAACATGATCATGGGCGGTGTTGCACGCACGGCGGCGCGCACAGCGTCGTTATCAGGCTTCACGCCGGGTTTGCGCGAAAACGAGAATGTGCACGGCAGGCCCATTTCCGTTTCGAGGAAATGTCGAACACCGCGCGAATATGTTTCCGTCGCAACAATCGCGAAGCTCGCCGTCGCAAAGAAGTCCTGCGTGACGCTGCGCCACAAATCCCACAACGGTTTGATCGTCGTGTGTTTTTCGCGTTCGATAAACGGTTCGGGGTCGACGCCCGCGAGCTCGCCCAGCTTGCGGAGAAACGCGGTCGTCGAGAACAATCCGATCGGCGCCTGCAGGTACGGCATGTCCAGCGCTTCGCACAACTGGCGGCCGAATTCGCGATACATGCACACCGTTACATCGGCATCCACCAGACGCGGCACGTCAGACAGATGCGTGCCAAGCGGGAAGACCATGTTGATGTCGCAGCCAATGCCTTCAACGAGCCGACGAATTTCCGCGACGTCGCTGGGCATGTTGAACGTGCCGTAACACGGCCCGACAATGTTCACACGCGGCTTCGATCCTGGCGCACGCTCGGCCTTTTTGGGTGCGACGCCTTTCTTGAGACCGTATTCGCTCCACAACCAGTACATCGCGCGATTGGCCGCCTGCCATTGATCTTCATCAATCGTGCGTGGAAGGAAACGCACCAGATTCGAGCCCTCGGGAGTGACGCCACCACCAATCATTTCGGCGATGCTGCCAGTAACGACCACCGACGGCTGATCGGGATCGAGCGTCGCGTTGGCGCGCCGCATCGATTTTTCCGTGCCTTCCATTGCGAGATTGTCTTCCGACAATCCGGTCACCACGATTGGCAACTCGTGCGGCGGCAGCGCGTCCGTGTAATGCAGCACCGATGTCACGGGGAGATTTTCGCATCCCACCGGGCCATCAATCACTGTTTGCAATCCTTTGATCGCGGCGAACACATACACGGCGCCCCAATATCCACCAGCACGATCATGATCGAGGACCAGGGTCATACCATCTCCTCGGCTTTGCGCTTCTTGGCTTGTGCAGCCATACGCATACGAAAACGCTCGCGCACTTCCGGCCGGTCTACTGGCGTTTCCGTGAAGCCGTAACCCGTTGCGTGGCCCGTGCCGACTCCATCAAAAAACTCGCGCATGGCCGCGAAACGGGCACCACCACCAATCGCTGCACGCACCGTTGAAGCCAGCGCACCAGCGCCGGCAATTCCAAACAGCGGTCGCGCTGAAATGAGATTGGTGAAATACACTCCGGCGCGAGAATCTTCCTTCGCTTTTTGCACCACCGGTGTTGTACCGATGGCGAGGTCTGGCTTGAACTCGTGCATCGCGGCGAGATCCTGCTCGAGCGACGCGCGATACTGCACGTGTACGCCTTTGCTTTCGAGCCACTCGCGATCCGGATCGCTCCATTCGGTGCGTGGGCACGCCGTGCCGACATACCGAAGATCCGCGCCGCCTTCCACCAGCAAGCGACCGACCAGCAGTTCCGATCCTTCATAGCCCGACAGCGTGATGCGGCCGTGGATGCGATGTTTTTCGAGTGCCGCGGCTATCGCCGGCAATACGCGCTGCTTTGCGTCGTCGCGCGCAGTAGTGCTTGTTCCCGTCGCGTCGGCGATCGCGTCAAGCCAGGCCGCCGTTCCGTCAACACCAACTGGCGCCGAGCCAACGATTGGCCGACCGGCCGCGGCAAATTCGCGCACGCTGGCGGTGTAAAACGGATGCACTGCACCAACCACTGCACAGTCGAGCGCGGAATACAGATCGCGCCATTCACGTGTTGGAACCACCGGTCCCGCCGCGAGTCCCATGGGCTCGAGCATCATGCCAATTCCCACGGGATCGGCGGGAAATACTTCGCCCAACAATGTCACGGTCGGTTTGTCGGACACACCACCACGTGGGCGCAGCACCGGCCCCTGTTCGGCCTCCAGTCGCGCGTAGCGTAGCATCGCACCAGCTAACACATCCTTGGCCTCGGCGTGCGTTGGGACGCCAAAGCCCGGAACGTCGATGCCGATGATGCGCACGCCGTTGATTTCTTTCGGCAACAACTGCAGCGGTACACCGGACGCAGTGGGCACACAGAGATTGATGATCACGACGCAGTCATACAACGTGGGATCGGCCAGCTTGAACACCGCATCCCGGATGTCTTCGAACAGCTGTCCTGTAACTAGCGTCTCTGAGTTGAACGGCACGTATCCAACCGTCCGACGCGCGCCGTAAAAGTGTGACGTAAACGTGAGGCCGTACACACAGCACGCCGAACCCGACAGCACCGTCGCGGTGCGCCGCATGCGCAGTCCGACGCGCAGCGATCCAAACGCCGGGCACATCGACTGCGGCTGATCGTGCGGTCCTTTGGGATAGTCCCTGGCGTACTGCGCCAGCGTCTCGCTTTTGCCTGCTGCCGACGCGGCCGCGTGCAATTGATCTGCACCGGCATGACAACCCAGTCCATCCGTCGAGGTATTCGACGAAGCGTCCAACACCGGAAGCGAAATCGCGGTCATGTCACGCAGCGTCGTAAATGACTTCGAGCGACGGCTTCACGACCGTTGACGCACCAACCATGTCAACTTCGGTCGCGGGTTCCAGCACGTAGTCGCGACCGGTTGCATGACTGGAGAACAATCCAAGCAATTCATCTTGCGACAGCGGCTTTGGACGGAGCGGCGGCGCGGTCGCCACCTGCTCGGCCAACTCTTCAAACATTGGCGCCCACTGACCACCCGGACGTCCAACGATTTCGTAATTCGCGCTCTTCTTGCGAATGTCGTCGTTGGCCGGAATCGCGGCGAGTACCGGAATGCCCGCCATTTCGGCAAATGCCTGTGCTTCGCCCGTACCGTCGTCCTTGTTGATGACGAGTCCGGCGACGCCAACATTGCCCCCAAGCTTGCGGAAATATTCAACCGCGGAGCACACGTTGTTCGCGACGTACAGCGATTGCAAATCGTTTGAGCCGACAACGATGACTTTCTGACACATGTCGCGTGCGATTGGCAAACCGAAACCGCCGCACACCACGTCACCCAGGAAATCGAGCAACACGAAATCAAACCCCCATTCGTGGAAGCCCAGTTTCTCCAGTAATTCGAAGCCGTGAATGATGCCGCGGCCGCCGCAACCGCGTCCCACTTCGGGGCCACCCAGTTCCATCGCGTACACGCCATCGCGCTTGAAGCACACATCGCCAATTCTCACCGCTTCGCCCGCGAGCTTCCGCTTCGACGATGTTTCGATGATGGTCGGGCAGCTGCGTCCGCCAAACAGCAATGACGTCGTGTCACTCTTCGGATCACAACCAATGAGCAGCACTTTCCGGCCTTGCTGCGCCATCATGTACGACAGGTTGGCAAGGGTAAAACTTTTGCCAATGCCGCCCTTGCCGTAAATCGCGATGATCTGCGTTTCCTTTTTCACCGGTGTTGTGGAAACCGACGCCGGTTCGTGTGATGCTTCTTCCCGCACATTCGACACGAGCTCCACGAGAGCATCGTTCGTGGTCGGAATGTCAACGCTGATCATGCGCAATTTCTCCAGTCGAGTACCATCTTCAGGCAGGTCGCATCACCAAAGGCGGTGCGATACGCGGACTGTGCGTCGGCCACTGGCTGCACGTGTGAAATGAGATCGGTGAACGAGAGCGATCCTTGCGCCGCGTACTTCGCGACGGTGAGCAAGTCTCCCGGCTGCCATTGTGCGGCTACACGAAGCCGCGCTTCCTTTTGAAACGCAGGAGCAAACTGAAACGACAAGGTATCGTAGAATCCAGCGAGCACGATTTCGCCGTTCGGAGCCAGACGTGAGATCAGGGAATCAAGCAAGCTGCCGTCGCCGCTCACGTCGTAAATGGATTTGTAATCGCGACGCTCGTCGTCGCTGGGCGTACAAACGCGATATCCGCTTGCGCCTTGTTGGCGAATCGGGTTGGTCTCCCACACAACCGGTGGCTCGTTGCCAAACAGCACCGCGAGACGCGCGAGCAAGCGGCCGAGCACGCCGTGTCCGATAATGAGCTCAGGAACTGCACCACCATCAATCGCGTGCAACGCTGTTGCTGCCAGTGCGAGCAGAATCCCGCTGTCCTGCAGTGTGCTATCGATTGGAATGACACGCGTGCCCGGAACGACCAGTCGCTCTGCAGCACCGCCAAACAACGGGCGCGCATCGAGAAAACTTTTTGAACCTGCCACAAACACGAGTTCACCAATGCGTCGTCCCGATTCGGCTCCGCATTCCACGATGCGTCCCACCGATTCGTATCCAGGAACGAGCGGATAACCCATTCCCGGAAATGCGGGCATGCGACCCGTCCACAACAAACGCTCCGTGCCGCTGCTGATGCCGGTCCACTGCACCTCGACCACAACATCCTCAGGACTCGGCTCAACCAACGCCAACCGGGCGAGGTTGAGAGCTTCGGGGCGCTCAAAAACGATGGCTAATGCATCCATCGAGGACGGTGGTTCGAGGTGAGAGGGACGCGCGAGTGTACAGTGCGCCTGACACTTTGATATGTCAAGAGTAATTGACACTTGAATGTGACGCGATTTGTTGCCAGTCGGTCATTTTCTTGGTTCGCGCTCAGACTTCAGCGATCAGAATGCCGGTGCTCACGGGGTAATGTGTGCTCAACGCCTTGCAGCGCGCGAACCCGGCCTCCAGGCACAAACGCTCCAGCTCGGCTTGACTCCTCGCGCGCCCAGACCCCATCGCAAACAGATACAGGGCGAAATAGGCGTCACCCACGTTTCTGGCGCCGCGAACGCCGGACATCGGCTCGACAATCATCAGACGCCCGCCGCTCGCCAGGGCAGCTTTGACCCGCTTCAGCAGCTGCAGCACCGTGCTGTCACTGTGGTCCAGCAAAATGCGCACGACCGTGATGACGTCAAAACCACCGGGCAGGCTATCCGTGCGAAAGTCGCCGCCAACAACCTTCACGGACGATTCTTGCTCGCGGTTGGCAGCCTCGGCCCGCTCGGCCACCGCCGGCAGATCAAACATCGCGACATCAAGGTGTGGCCACCGCTCTGCGATTGCGCGCGCAAAGCGGCCTTCTCCACCGCCCACATCCATTACCGAGCGATGCTTGGCAAACGAGTACGCGTCCAGCACCTCGGTGATGAGCGGGCCCGCCGTCGCCGACATCAAGGCGCTGTAGGGCGCGACTTCAGTGGGAGCCGGAGCGGACTCGGGTGCAGCATACGGGTAGTAACGACCCAAAGCAGTTTCCGACCCGCCCCGGCTGCGGAGGAGTTCGACCGGACGGCGAAGGTCGTCATATAGAAGAGCATGGTGCGCCACGAGCGCTCGAAGCCCCTCATTGGTGGCTAGGGGCGCACCCAATTGTCCGAGACCAATCCGACCGCCACTCCGTTTATCCAAAAGCTTCAAGGCAACGGCTGCACTCAGCAAACGGTCCAACGAGTAAAGCGGCAGCGCCGTGCGCCTGGCGATGGTTTCCGGTGTGAGCGGCGTCCGGGCGACCAGGGCAAACACGTCGAGCTCCACGCACGCCTGCAACACCTGCGAATACACGAACCCCGCCATGAGGTCGAACAGGGCGCGCGATCGTCGATGCGCCACTGGACGTGTGAGGGGAAAACGCGCCGCCCAACGCTGAAACGACGCGCTGCTGACGGTCCGATCGCGCCACGCAAGAACTCGATCCAGCCAGCTCTCGCCTGGACCAGTCTCGATTCCTCCCAGAGACTCAGCACGGGTTATTTCCACCCGGGCAGACTCCGCCCGCGTGATGTCTCTGCCCGAGATTTCCGCCCCAGCCACCGCCGATCCGCGTTTAGCCACGCTTCCTCCATCGTGAGGTCGCACCGTGAACGGGTCGAGACTACGCTCTGGCTGTCGATGTGTCAACATTAGTTGACATTATTATTCGTCCGCCTATTGCGACGCTGTGCGGTCGATCTTACCCTATCGGCAGTACCTCCCTTCCTGCCCTGGAGCCGTTCGCCTGTCCAAGACCTACCCATTCTCAGCGATTGTTGGTCAGGACGAGATGAAACTCGCCCTGACTCTGGCAGCGGTTGATCCGTCCATCGGCGGTGTCCTTATCCTGGGGGACCGTGGGACGGCGAAAAGCACCGCTGTCCGTGCCCTTCCCACTTTGCTTCCCACGCTGAAAGTGGTGGATGGCTGCCGCTACGGCTGCGATCCCGACGGCAACGGCTCGCGCTGCACCGAATGCCTGGCGCGCGTTGTGAGCGGCGAAAAATTGCATACGCGATTGGCACCCGTGCCCGTGGTGGATCTGCCACTTGGCGCCACTGAAGATCGCGTGGCCGGTGCGCTGGACATTGAACGGGCATTGGTGCGCGGCGAGAAAGCGTTTGAGCCGGGCCTCCTCGCGCGAGCGCATCGCGGCTTTCTCTATGTCGACGAAATCAATTTGCTCGAGGATCATCTCGTCGACTTGCTGCTGGACGTTGCAACGACCGGTGAAAATGTCGTCGAACGCGAAGGGTTGAGCATCAAACATCCCGCGCGATTTGTACTGGTCGGAACCGGCAACCCAGAAGAAGGAGAATTGCGACCGCAACTGCTCGATCGATTTGGTCTGAGCGTTGAAGCACGCACCCCATCCGACGTTGCCGAGCGTGTTGAAGTGGTTCGCCGCCGTGATGCGTTTGACCGCGCGCCGGAAGTCTTTGCCGAGCGATTCAAGAAGGACGATGCGGCGTTGCGCCGACGTGTGACGAACGCGCGCGCGCAGCTGGCCAACGTCGAATCGCCCGATGCCCTACTGACGCGTGCCACTGAGTTGTGCCTGTTGCTGAATGTGGATGGGCTGCGAGGAGAATTGACGATGCTGCGCGCGTCGCGCGCGTTAGCCGCGTACGAGGGCGCTTCGACCACCACAATGTTGCATCTGAGGCGTGTGGCTCCCCTGGTATTGCGCCATCGACTGCGTCGCGGACCACTGGATGAAGTGGGGTCGGGCGTGCGCGTCGAACGCGCCATCCAGGAACTGTTTGGTGCGGCGGATGTTGCCAGCTGATCAAGACGCGCGACTGACCGCTTTGCTGTTGGCGATCGATCCGACAGCGCTCAAGGGCGCGATTGTTCGCGGACGGTCACCTATGTTGTGCGAACAATGGTTGCAATTAGTTGCCGACCTCATGCCAGTAGGCGCACCGTCAAAACGTATTCCGTCAAACATCAGCGACGAGCGCTTGCTGGGTGGTTTGGATTTCGCAGCGACGCTCGCCCGCGGGAATAGCGTGTGTGAGCTGGGAGTATTGGCAACCTCCAATGGCGGAATGCTCGTCGCGACCGCGGCAACAACACGAGCCACCACGTTCACGCACATCGCGCGTGTAGTGGATGAGGGATCGGTGCGCGTCGAGCGTGACGGATTCAGTGAATCACACGAGACTGCATTCGCAACGATCGTCGTGGAATGCGCGGACGACGAGGCTGCGCCACGTGCCCTCGCCGATCGCCTGGCATTTGTCGTAGAACTCGATGCAACTTCGCGCGACGCGTGGAACAACAGCCCGACGCGCGAGATCGCGACGGCGGCGCGAGCGCGCCTCGCCGCGATTCGCCATGAAGACGCATCATTGGTAGCGCTGGCACGTGGCGCTGCGCGGCTGGGCATCCTTTCGCCGCGCGCGGTGTTGCTGGCACTCAGCGTCGCGCGCGCCCACGCCGCGCTGCTGTCGCATCCCACCGTCACCGAAGACGACCTCACATGCGCAGCAAGACTGGTGCTGGCCCCACGCGCTGTCACACTTCCAGATGCCGAACCGGAAACCAACGACGAGCAGGGCGACAGCGAGAACCAAGGCCCCACCGACGCGCCACCCGAAACCCAGGACATTCAGAACAACGAAGCGACGGAGCCACCGCGTCCGGAACGCGATGCCGATTCGCCTGATGCCAATACAGATGCGCCGCAATCCGACCAGAACACGTTGGCAGAAATTGTGGTTCGCGCCGCAACCGCTGCCCTACCTGCGGGAATGTTGGCCGCGGCCGCTGCGCGTGCGTCGGGCACACGAGGAACGGTCGGCCGATGCGGGACCGAGCAACAGAACGGAACGCGTGGACGACAGATCGGCATTCGACGCGGCGAAGCACGCGGCGGGGCACGCCTCGATCTCGTCGCAACGTTGCGTGCTTCCGTGCCGCTGCAACGCGTGCGTCGCGAAGCACGAACCGACGGAGCACAACGCGTTGTTGAACTGCGCCGTGATGATTTTCGGATTCGTCGGTGTGCCACACCAACCACGACCACAACACTTTTTGTAGTCGATGCATCGGGCTCGGCCGCGCTGAATCGTCTGGCTGAGGCGAAGGGCGCCGTCGAGTTGCTGTTGGCCGAAGGGTACGCCCGGCGGGACAAAGTGGCATTGATTGCGTTTCGTGGCACCGTAGCGGAATTGGTGCTGCCGGCTACGCACGCACTCGCGCGCGCGCGCCGAGCGGTGGCCGGCATGCCCGCTGGCGGTGGCACTCCGCTGGCGACGGCGCTTGATCTCGCGGCGACGGTGAGTCAACAGTTACAACGGGACGCATCGCAAGTGGTAATGGTAGTGTTGACGGATGGTCGCGCGAACGTTGGTCGCGATGGCCGTGGTGGACGAGCCCGTGCCGAGGCGGAAGCGTTGGAATCCGCGACGCGTGTGCGCGCGTTGCGCACGGATGTGGTGTGGATAGATACGTCATCGCGATCGGAAGTTTTGTCGCGATCGCTGGCTGATGCCGCGGGTGCACGGTACCTGCTGCTGCCGGCGGCCAACGCACGCGGAATGAGTCAGGTGGCACTGGCGGCGCGATCCGCATGAGTGACATCACCATGTCGCGAGCCGTCGATGGCGCCAGGAATGGCGGTGAACGTTCACGCGCGTCGCTGAGTGCATCGTTGGCGCTGGTTGTGGGATTCTGGTGGGCAGCCACGGGTGTCACGCTGGCGATGCAGCGGAGTGCGCTCACAAGCACCGCCAGTGTAATTACCGCGACGATTTTTGCGCTGGTCGGGTGCCTCCTGATTGTGAACTCGTGTCGCGAACCAACTGTACGTGGCGCGCGCCTGGCGTTCCTTGGGAGTGCGTTGGTGTGGTGGTGGTGCTCGACACTGTTTTATGCGGGAGTCGGCATTCACATCGCGGAGAACATTCCGACCGGGCCACGTACCTTGGCGCTTGCGTTTCAGGCGATCGAAGCGACGGTCCGTCCCGATTTGCTCGGCGTATTTGCGCTGATCCTGCTGGCAGTGCTGGTGTGGCGCAAACCAAATTCCACAGCGTTCTGGACATTGTTGGTGTTCTTTGGCACGCTGCAAACGGCCAAACTCAACGTGTTCATGGGTGTTCGCAATTCCGGCGTGGATTGGTTGCCCGAACATCTGGTCGGCTTGAGTCAGTTTTTTGGACCTCCGCAAAATTCAGTATTGTTGCCGGTCACCATTGTGGGGCTGGCTGCGTGTTTCCTGGTGACTGCCGCGATGTCGCGCGCAGCCACCAGCGCGTTTCGCAAACACATGTTGGCGATGTTGTCTTTTCTGCTGGGACTCGCGTTGCTGGAACACGTTTTCCTGGGCGTCGATCTGACGCTCCCCCTGTGGAATATTTTCAAACCGCAGCGTTGACAATGACCTCCACTCGTCCGCAGTTGCACGCACCGCAATCGCAATCTTTGCAATTGGAAGTTCCACACCCGAACGTGCCGAAGTCGGGCTACCCGAAGTCGGACCACCCGAAGTCGGGTGCGCTCAAGTCTGAGTCCCGGCCATCAGATGCTGAAGCGTGCGCGGTGCTGGTGCGGCATCATGCGCGCACGTTTGCGGCCGCCAGCCGTTTCCTCCCAACCGAAAAACGTCGAGCGGCGTTTGCCGTTTATGCGTTTTGCCGCGTGGCCGATGACTTTGTGGATGAAGCGTTGCTCGGATCGGTGGAGGCCGAGCAGGATCTTGCCCGGCATCGCGTCGCGCTGAATGAGGCGCTTCAAGGTCGCGCCGAGACGGCGCCTTTTCGTGAACTCGTTTGGGCAATACGCCGGTACAACATTCCCGCTGCGCCGTTTCACGGGTTGATTGACATGTTGGGCACGGACCTCGCACCAGTGGTCTACGATTCGTGGGAAGAGTTGGAGGCGTATTGCGGCGGTGTGGCCAGCACGGTTGGTGAGATGTGCGCATATGTTTTCGGTATGCCCAGCGCGTCGGCCGCTCGCGAAGAATCGTTGCGGCGCGCACGCGTTCTGGGAGTGGCACTGCAGCTGACCAATATTCTGCGGGACGTCGGTGAGGATGCAGCTCGCGGGCGTTGCTATCTGCCCGTTGAAGATCTCGCGCGCTTTCACATCACGCGCGACGAAATTCTGGGTCGTTCAATACTCGGTAGCGATTCAAGGTGGCAGCGCCTCATACGATTCGAAATTCAACGAACGCGTGCATTGTATGCGGAGGCGGAGCCCGGTGTTCGTTCACTGGACCCTGATGCGCAGTGTTGCGCGCTCATTTGTGCGTCAGGATATGCGGGCATTCTGCGGGCGATCGAACGGCGCCACTACGACACGTTGTCGGGACGCGCGCATATCGGCGCTTTCCGCAAGGCGCTGGTGATGTTTCAGGCGTGGCGCTCCACGCGTTTTGCGACACCGGTCCAAACACACCCCGAGCATCAACCGCCTGGTAAACATCCAGCGCGCGCGTAGCGGAACCCGCGCAGACCACCAATGACAACCACGCAGTTGGTCGATGCCATCTTTGTTCTGGTGATCCTCGAGGGGATCGGCCTTACTATGTTTCGTCGCGCGAACGGACGAGGCATGCCGGCGCAGGAAGTCGTTTCGTTTCTGGGCGCGGGTGCCGGATTGTTGATTGCGTTACGGGTATTGATCAGTGACGGCTCCTTTGTATGGTTTGCAGCCGCGATGCTGGTGTCGCTGGCGATGCATTTGTGGCACGTCAAGCAGCGGTGGCAGTAGGAGCGCCTCATTCTCGACGTTGGGGTTCCGTGAACGTTTCGCGCGACTGGAGCGCGCTCAGGGTCATCACCCGATAACCACGCTTCGTAAGTTCCGGCAGAATGCGACGCAGTGCCTTTTCTGAATTGCGCCCCTTGTAGCCCGCATCGTGCAGGACGATAACCGCGCCTGGGTACACTTCGTGCAGCATCACGCGTGATGTGTACCACGCAAACGGTAGCTGCGGATCGAACGGGTGCACCGAACCCAGCGCACACTGATAGTTGTAGTCACTGAATGTTCTGATCATCCGCTCGTTGCACAGGCCGGAACCTGGTCGAATCCAACGCACTGGTGAAAACTTGCGGAGCACTGCATCAGCTCGCAAAAAGGAGCCCAGAAAGTTGACGGAGTTGAGGCGAATGCTGGCTTCTTTGCTAGAGAAGTGATTGCCAATTTCATGTCCCTGCTTCAGCATCGAGCTGACTATGGCATCGTTGCCAGTGACATGATCAGAAATCAGAAAGAAGGTCGCGTGCGCATTGTGTTCGCGCAAAAGGTCCAGGAGCTTTGGCGTTGTCGTTGCATCCGGGCCGTCGTCCAGAGTTAACGCGACGATCTTCTCCTTGGTGCGCACATCGTACACGCATCCAGGAAACGTTCGTTCGACCAGTCGCACCAGCGGGCGCGGCGTGCAGGCACCAATCAGCGGCAACAGCACAAACCAGAGATTGCGCGTGTTGCAGATCTTCATGGTCTAAGCCTAATTCCCGGAGCGTTGGGGGGTGCAACCGAACGCCGTTCCCGCCGTAAGTTTCCGGAGATGGCTCAACCAGACGAATCCGCCCACCGCGACGAACTGGCGGCTCTGCGTGCCGCGCTCCGTGGCCAATACTCCGTCGACCAGCGAGCTGGGCCGCGGCGGTATGGGTATTGTGGTACTCGCGCGCGATGAACGACTCGACCGACAGGTCGCGCTCAAGGTACTGCCCCCGGCGCTAGCCGACGTCGCCGAAACCCGCGAGCGCTTTCTGCGCGAAGCCCGCATGGCGGCGCAACTGTCTCACCCCAACATCGTTCCCGTGTATCGCGCCGATGAAATCGGTGGATTCGCGTTTTTTGCAATGGGGTATGTTGACGGCGAAACATTGGCAGACCGCATTCGTGATCGCGGATCATTGTCGAGTGTGAACGTCGTGCGCCTGTTGCGCGAAGTGGCGTGGGCACTAACGTACGCACACGCGCGCGAATCGTGCATCGCGATGTAAAACCCGAAAACATTTTGATTGAACGCTCGTCGGGGCGCGCCATCGTGACAGACTTCGGCATCGCGCGCGCCGATTTCAGTCCATCGCTTACCGCCGATGGTAATGTGCTGGGCACTGTGCACTACATGAGCCCCGAACAGGCAAGCGGCGAGCCAATTGATGGGCGCAGCGATTTGTACGCGTTGGGATGCGTTGGATTTCTGGCGCTCAGTGGACGATTGCCATTCGAGGGATCAACACCGCAGGCCATTTTGATTGCGCACGCTACAAAAGCGCCGCCCCTGTTGCGCAGCGTTGCACCGCAGGTTCCGATCGCGCTTGCCACGGTGATAGATCGTTGCCTGGCAAAACGTCCGGTTGATCGGTATCAGGCCGATGAATTGTTTGAAGCACTCGGCAAAGCGTTTGATGTGGTCGCCAATGAACAGCGAGACATCGCTGGGGCTTCGTCGGTGCTGTCAAGCGATGAGGCCATGATGGTGTGGCGTCGCTCGGCCGAGTTGCAGGCGGAAGCCGCCGCGCGACTTGAGTCCAAGATGCGCACTGTGACAGAAACGCGATCGATGGTGGCGTTGCGTGAGTCTGCGCCGAGCGACGGCGCACAACCCTTGCTGGCCGAAGCCGACGTCCCTACTGACGCCTACCAGCTCGCGATGTCGAAGCGGCTGCCGCAGAGGCCGGGATTTCCCAGAAGTACGTTGCCCTCGCACTGGCTGAACTGAAATCACAACCGGATGCGCTCCAGCGCGCGCAACCGACTTCGGAATTCAAGGAGCGACTCGCGACACGACTCTTGGGCACGTCGCAACGCACGCTTTCGGTATCGCGCGTTATTCGACGGGCCCCGCGCGAAGTTTTGCAGGCAGTTGGCCGCACGTTGCAAACCGCCTCGTTCTCGCTCGCTTTGCGTGACACGCTGGGCGGTCATCCGCTGGACGGTGGCGTGCTCGTCTTCAAATTGCCAGCATACACCGAATCCAGCTATGCGTGGACCTGGACTCGTTACGGAGTTTACGTACCGGAAGTGCGCGTAACGCTTGAACAGGTCCCGGGCGATACGCGCGCGTGCGAAGTCACGATGCACATCGACTTGCGCCCTGGATTGACCGCCAACATTGCTGGTTACGGGATTGGAACGGCTGGGGTATCAGGCGCTGGTGGATTGGTGGGACTGTTCATCGCAAAGCAGGTGTTACTCTTGACAGGGATTGCACTGTTCGGACCCGCGGTTGGTGTGGCAGCGGTGCTTGGTGTCGGGGGACTCGCGCTGACAGGTCGGATTTATCGGTGGGAGATGCGAAAGGCGACGGACGAGATGAATGCAGCGTTAGCCGCGGTCGAAACATCCATTCGCGCGTTTGACATTTTTGATCTGGCGCCGCCGTCAGAGCCGAAGAAGGTGCTGTGACTTCGCGCCTTTCACGGCACTCAATGAGATGCGGTCGTGGAACGCGACCAATCTTCCACCGTTTTTGACGGCCAGCGCCAACAGGTAAACATCCGTCAATTGTTTGGGGCCGTGCACACGTCTCACGTCAAAAGCTTTTTCGTCAAGCAGACTTGCCGCATCCGGCCAGAACTCGTGGGCGCGGTCGCCCGTTGCGGCACGCAACCGTTCGACCAGCTCCGACACTGAGCGCGCATTTGGATACGCCGGATGCGACATGATTCGCACACACCCGTTTTGTGTGATGGGGCAGGACGCCCAACCATCCTTGCCATGCTCGACGAACCACGAAAACGCCGCAGGATGCGATGCATGATCGGCGTCGAACATGGCAATCAACACGTTCACGTCGAGCAACGAGCGCATTAATAGGCGTCGTCGGTGCGCAACTTGTCGATGATGTCGTTGGTGACAACGCTGCCGCGTGCCGCGAACGGTTTGAACCCGTACACCGGCTGGGGATCCCGAACGGCCAAAGGATATTGGTGCGGTGCCGTCAGTGCCTGGCGAACCAGCTCTGAAATGACTTCACCCGCAGTCTTATTTTCGCGACGGGCCCGTTCTTTGGCGGCTTGGAGCACGTCATCGGCGATATCGAGTGTGGTGCGCATGTTTCAGATGTTATCGCATCAAACATCAGATGTCAAGCGGGCAATGCCCTTAGCCGGGCGGTGGTGTCGAGCAGCCACCGGCGATGAAACGGCGTTCAGGTGCCTGGCGGTCCGTCACCGATGGTTTTGACGCAGCCGCTCCATCGCGTTCCCAATGGCCCGGTCCGTCGCCAAGAGCGTTTCGTCATTGTGCAACATCGACACGAAGCCCGACTCGAACGCTGACGGCGCCAGGTACACGCCTTCGTTCAACATCTCGTGGAAGAACGTGCCAAACTTTTTCGTATTGACGACGGCTTTCGCTTGCGCGTAGTCGCGTACAGTTTCGGGCGCGAAGAAAAATCCCCACATACTTCCAACCGCAGATGTCACTATCGGGACGCCGGCGTGCGCCGCGTGTTGCTTGAGTGAATCCGTGACGGCGGCGGCCATCGTGCTCATTTGTTCAAAGGCTCCGGGTGCCAAGAGGGCGCGGAGCGTCTCCATGCCGGCGACCATTGCCAGCGGATTGCCTGACAGCGTTCCCGCCTGATACACGGAGCCGGCCGGAGCGATGCGCATCATGTATTCGCGCTTTCCGCCATACGCCGCTGCCGGTAGCCCGCCACCGATCACTTTACCAAGGCACGTGAGATCGGGCGTAATGTTGTACAACGCCTGCGCGCCACCCAACGCCACGCGAAATCCGGTCATCACTTCATCGAAAATGAGCAGCGCGCCCGTGCGGGTGCAGATGTCGCGCAATGCCTGCAAAAATCCGGGTTCGGGCAGCACCAGTCCCATGTTGCCGGCCACTGGTTCAACGAGCACTGCCGCCACATCACCCAATGCGCACAATGCTTCGACCGCGTTCGCATCGTTGAACGGCGCCGTGAGGGTGTCCGCCACTACCGATGCAGAGACACCAGGACTATCCGGCAAACCGAGCGTCGCCACACCCGAGCCTGCCTGCACCAGAAACGCATCGGCGTGTCCGTGATAACAGCCCGCGAACTTCACCACTTTTGTGCGCCCGGTGACCGCGCGCGCCAAGCGCACTGCGCTCATGGTCGCTTCGGTTCCTGACGAAACAAAACGCACCATCTCGACGGAGGGCATGATGTGCGTAATCGTGCGCGCGAGTGCACTCTCGAGTTCAGTCGGGGCTCCAAACGTGGTGCCCAGCGACGCCTGTTTCACAATGGCACCAATGACGTCGGGATGCGCGTGGCCCAGTACGAGCGGTCCCCACGACAACACGTAGTCGACGTAGCGATTTCCATCAACATCAATGAGATAAGCTCCCTCACCGCGCGCGATAAATCGCGGCGTGCCACCAACACCGCGAAAGGCACGGACAGGACTGCTCACGCCACCGGGCATGAGCGTCTGTGCTTCCGCAAACAGTGCGTCGGAGTGCGCGGTCGAACGCGCTTCGGTCATGAGCTCGAGCGTGCTGGTGTGAGTCATGCGTGTTGTTCGCTCCAGGCAGCGACGTGTTTGGCAAAGTATGTGATGATGATGTCGGCGCCGGCGCGCTTGATGGCGGTGAGTGATTCCAACGCTGCACGAGGTTCATCAATCCAACCGCGTTCCGCTGCGGCGATGATCATCGCGTATTCACCGCTTACCTGATACGCCGCGAGAGGGCGATCCATTTGATCGCGCGTTTGTCGAATAATGTCGAGATACGCGCCGGCGGGTTTCACCATGATGATGTCAGCGCCTTCCTCGAGATCGAGCGACACTTCGTACAACGCCTCGCGCGCGTTGGGTGGATCCATCTGATATGCCCGACGATCACCGAACGACGGCGTCGAACCCGCGGCATCGCGAAACGGTCCGTAAAACGCGGACGCGTATTTCGCTGAATACGCCATGATGGGAATTGCGCTGTGTCCGGCAGTATCCAACGCATCGCGAATGGCCGCGACTTGTCCGTCCATCATCGCGCTGGGCGCAATGACATCTGCTCCGGCATCGGCATAGGCAACGGCGGCGCGCGCCAGCAATGACAGTGTCGCATCGTTCATGACATGCCCAGTCGCGTCGTGCGGCACCCCGCAGTGACCGTGATCGGTGTATTCGCACAAGCAGACATCGGCCATCACCACGGTATCGGGAGCGCGCCGCTTGATTTCCTGAATACCACGCGGCACCGGTCCGTGCGCACTCCACGCGGCTGTGCCCGTCGCATCTTTTTCGGTCGGAATCCCAAACAGAATCACCGACGACACTGAACTGGCGGCCAACAGGTCCAACTCGGCCGGCAAACGATCGACCGAATGTTGTGAATGCCCCTTCATGCTGCCAATCGCGTTGAGCGCGTTGTTGGCACCAGTAATGAACAGTGGCAACACGCACTCTCGCACGGACACGCGATGCTCGCGCACCAACGCACGGAGCGCTGGTGATCGCCGCAGTCGGCGTGGGCGATACGTCAGCCCCGCGTCGCTCTCGTCAGCGTGTTCAATTTCCGAGCGGTGCACGATGGGAGCTGAGGGTGTGGTGTCCCGCACTACCTGCATCGGCCCGACAGTGAACGGGCGGTTTGTGCGTTCCAACATGTCAGAAGCTCCTCAAATCTTGAGTTGATGCGCCAACCCTGTCGCACCGGTGGTGCAGTTCCCGAGCCAACGCCTCGATCAACCCCTCGGTCGACTGTTCAGTCGCGACGACGTCCGCGGCCAGGTGGTGTTGTCGCACAGCGGTGGCAGTTGTTTCACCAATGCTTGCGATGATCAGTCTCCTGCGCTGCTGATCGTTCCTGATGTTCCATTTCGCCGCAGTTGCGGCTGCAACAAATGCAGCGACCGTTGAAGGGCTCGTGAATGTGATCGCGTCAACGTGGCTCGTATTGCCAAGTGCCGTGAGCGCGGGAGCCTGAGTGCTCACCGTGCGGTACGCGATCACTTCGCGCACCACGCAATCGCGATCTCGCAACACGTTGGGTAAATCGGCCGACGCGATATCCGCACGCGGCAACAAAATCTTTGCACCGGGCGTCACCGGTAGCTCGGTGGCAAGTGCGAGTCCACCGCCGCGCGCCGCGATGTAGTGAACGGTCCATCCCAGCGCAGTGACGGCGGCCGCAGTCGCGCTGCCTACGGCGGCAATCGCCGGTAGACAGACCTGCAGGTGCCCGTGCTGTTCCATCACCTGATCGGCCACGGATTGCACGGCGTTCGCACTTGTGAACACGAGCCAATCGTAGTGCGCGATGTGGGCAACGGCGTCGTCCAACAGCGCGATGTTCTGCGGCGGAGCGAACGACAGCATCGGGCAGTGCACCACCGTCGCGCCCAATGCCGTGAAGCGGTGAACTAGCGCATCACCTTGCGCCCCGCTTCGTGTGACGATAACCCGGCGCCACGCGAGTGCTTCGACCAACCAACGGTCGCGCGCATCCGCAGTTCCAAACGTTGTGCGTTCCTGCCCCCCGCTATCCATGCGCACTCGCGTTCGGCGACCGCGCAACGAAGCCGTCGGCCTTGAGCAAATCGGCGCCACCGCCGGCCAACAGCTGTTCGGCGAGCTTGATACCGATTGCGGCGGCATCCCACACCGGACCAGACAGGGTTGAATGCACCGTGCGACCACGTGAATCACCAATCATGCCGCTGATCGTAAGCGTCTGTTGATGCACGGTCGCATAGGCGGCCAGCGGCGAATCACACGAACCACCAATCGTCGAGAGGAATGCACGTTCGCCCGTAATAGCGCTGGAGGTTGGCGCATGATCCAGTTGCGTAATGATCGCCATGGTCTCCGCATCATCGGCACACACTTCGATGGCAATCGCGCCCTGCGCACCGCACGGCAACATCTCGTCAAACGGCACGATTTGCGTCACATGGTGCAGCAAGTTGAGCCGGCTGAGCCCAGCGGCGGCGAGAATAATGGCGTCGTAATTGCCCGCTTGCAGTTTGGCGATGCGCGTATCGACGTTGCCGCGAATGTCGCGCAAATCGAGATCGGGGCGGAGCGCCATCAATTGACACGCGCGCCGCGGGCTACTGGTGCCCACAATTGCGCCAGTTGGTAGCGATGCAATGCTGTCAGACACGCGCGAGATGAGCACGTCGTGCGCGTCGGCACGCGGGAGGCACGCCGCAATTCGCATGTCATCCGGCAGGTCGGACGGAATATCCTTGGCGCTGTGTACCGCCAGATGAATGCGCCCGTCGCGCAACGCGGTCTCGATTTCCGTCACGAAGAGGGCCTTTCCCCCCACCTCCGCCAACGGCCGGTCTTGAATGCGGTCACCGGTCGTGGAAATGCGAAGGACTTCCAGAGGGACGTCAGGGCGCCACCTGCGCAGTGCGGCCTTGACCAGATCTGTTTGCGCTAGGGCGAGTTTGCTACCGCGAGTGCCGATGATGAGGGCCGATTGGGGCATCAGGTACGTCACTGGATCAGGTGGGAGGCGATCAGGACCGATGGGTAACGTTGCACGGGCGTTCCGGATTGTCAATAAAAGTTGACACTCTTGTTTCGGATCGATTCAAGAGGTTGCTTCCGGAGGCCGATACCATCACAGGTCTCGCTCCTCGCCGCGAGCCCGCGCTCGTGCGCGCCGCAGGTCCCCATGGACCGCCTCCCTGTGATCTGGCCATGTTTCGAACCCTGACGTTCAAGGCGAAAATTCTCGCCCTGCCACTGGTTGCCGCTCTTGGATTCCTGGTCACGCTGGGCGTGACGGTGGGATTGGGACGCAAAGCCCAGGCACACCTCGTCATGATTGAGACGGGGTACTCGCCGGCCCTCGATGCGAGCCGGTCCCTGGAGGTAAAGCTGGACGCGTACCATCGCGCCTTGCGTGACGCCGTCGGCGTGAGCGACACCGGCGCGATCTCGGCGGCCGACACGCTGGTAAAGGCGTTTGCGGCCATGGCGGATGCATTGAAGCACAACCCGGTAATGGATGCCGAATCGGTAAGTCGTATTGCTTCGGACTTCACCGATTACGCCGCGACCGCCAAAGCCTCGAGCACGCGGCTGATTCACGGGACGGTGGGTGATGCCGTTGGTGGCGGCGATGGAGTGAAAGCCAAATACGCAGCGCTGGCCGTCGCTCTCACCAAGCAATCCAAAGCCAACGGCGAACATATCGTAGAAGCCTTTGCGCGCGCGAACTCGCTGCAGTCGACGGCGCAGTGGGCGACCAGCGCGGTGCTCGTGATTTCCCTTGGGCTGATCGGCATCCTCGCGATGGCGACGCTGCGAAGCGTTCTGGGCGCGGTCAAATCCATGTCGACGGCCGCGACAGAAATTGCCAGCGGCCGCATTGAACAAAAGATTGACATACAATCGGCCGACGAAATTGGCGATCTCGCCACCGCGTTCCGTGGGCTCGTTGATTACATCGGCGGAATTGCCCATGCGGCGGATCGTCTCGCGGCAGGTGACCTGTCGGCGGTCGTCACACCGCGCTCAGAGCACGACGTGTTGTCGCGCAACATGAACCGCGCTTCCGAAACACTGCAGGACATTGTTGGTGAAGCGCAGCAGCTCATTGAGGCGGGACGTCGCGGCCAGCTATCGAAGCGCGGCAATCCAGAACGTTTCAAGGGTGCATACGCGGATCTCATCAGCGGAATGAACTCGATGCTGGACACGGTGCTGGAGCCGATCACCGAAGCGCAGCACGTGCTCGAACGGATTGCACAACGTGATCTCACCGCGCGTATCGAGGGTACGTATCACGGTGATCACGCCGCGATCAAACACTCGTTAAACTCCGCACTCGAAAACATTTCCGAAGTCTTTGCGTCACTGACGACCGCCATCACGCAAGTGAATTCGGCCGCTACAGAAATTGGCGCCGGCAGTCAGGAATTGGCGAGTGGTGCGGCCGACCAGGCACGGTCGGTCGATCAGGTTTCCAATCGCATCAAACTGGTGGACGAACGCACGAAGGCCAATGTGGTTGACGCGCGCGAGGCACGCGCCGCGATGGAGCGGGCGCATCACGATACCGAAGATGGCGTCAAGAGCATGGAGCAGTTGGCGGAAGCCGTTACGGAGATCAAGAAATCAGCCGACGCCACGGCGAAAATCGTGAAGACGATTGATGAAATCGCGTTCCAAACGAACTTGCTTGCCTTGAACGCCGCGGTTGAAGCGGCACGCGCGGGTGATGCCGGGCGCGGGTTTGCCGTGGTCGCCGATGAAGTACGCGCGTTGGCACTTCGAGCGGCAGCGGCGGCGCGCAGTACGTCAGCACTCATTGAAGAATCCGTGCATAAGACAGAAACGGGCGTCAAGTTGAATGAAGCCGTCCGTCGCCGTCTCGAGGAAATTCGCGTTGGCGTGCAACGCGCATCCGACATGATGACGAATATTTCTGATGGCGCGCGCGAACAGGAGCGCGAGCTGGCCGAAGTGACGAGTTCGATGGCGCAGATCGGTACACTCACGCAGCGGACCGCCGCCAACGCGGAAGAATCCGCGAGTGCGGCCGCCGAATTGTCGGCGCAGGCCGGCGAGATGCACGACCTGGCCTCCCAGTTTACTCTCGACGGCGTGTCCGTGCCGACATCAGCGTTATTGGCGCAGCAGCGTCTCGCGGTGCGTCGCCACGCGAGAGCACGCGAAGATGCCGACTCCGAAATCATGCCGCCGAGTAGTTCCGGGCGCGCCGCCGCGCAGCGGGTTTCCGCCGAGCGGAACGCGGCCGATGATGAGGCGTATCGGGTGCTGACGCAGTTTTAGCGAGGGTACGATGATGTTTGCGCAGTTGCCGATGGGCCGCTGCGCAAACGTCAAATCAACTTCGGGCGGCGGCCGCGTACTCATCGAGGAGTGTTGCCGCCGCACGCGTACCAATGCGATAGTTCTCGGCGCTGATCCACTCGTTGGGAGCGTGCGCGTTTTCGCCGGGCAAACCGAAACCCATCAGCAATACCGGCGCGCCCAGAATGCGTTCAAAGTCGCCGACGACGGGAATGGATCCACCTTCGCCCGTGATCACGGGCTCACGACCGAACGCCGCTTCGAGCGCGCGTTTGCCGGCGTCGATGATTGGGCCCTTGAGATCCGCGCGCCACGGCTTGCCGCCGTGCAACGCCGTGACCTTCACTCTGACGCCAGCTGGCGTTACTCGATTCACATGTTCGGTGACCAGTCGCGCGATTGTGTCCGGATGTTGATCTGGCACCAAACGGAAGCTGACTTTGGCCATGGAGATGGCGGGCAACACCGTTTTCGTGCCTTCGCCCGTGTAGCCACTGAGTAGTCCGTTGATTTCGCACGTCGGGCGCGTCCACAAACGTTCAAGCGTGGTGTAACCGGGCTCGCCACCGAGCGCTGATGCGCCCACTTCTTCCATCAACTTCGCATCATCAAATGGCAGCGTGCGCATTTGCGCGCGCACCGCGTCGGGGAACGGACGCACGTCGTCGTACAAACCAGGAATCGCAATACGCCCGTCGGCGTCGTGGAACGTCGCGAGGATGCGGGCCAATGCCATCGCAGGATTCACGACCGCACCACCGTACATGCCGGAATGCAGGTCACCCGCGGGGCCTTGAACATCAATCTGCAAGTACGCCATGCCGCGCAATGATGACAAAATGCTGGGAATGCCTTCGGCAAACATGCACGAATCGGAAATCACAACGGCATCACACGCGAGCCTCGTTTTTTCGCGCTCAAGGAACGCTTCGAGGTTTTCGCTCCCGACTTCTTCTTCGCCTTCCGCGAGCACAATCACGTTCACAGGCAGCGTGCCGCGCGTGGCGAGATGCGCTTCGAGGGCTTTGATGTGGAGATACAACTGTCCTTTGTCGTCAACGGAACCACGCGCGTAAATTCTTCCGTCGCGAACAGTCGGTTCAAACGGCGGTGACGTCCACAGGGCGAGTGGTTCGGCCGGTTGCACGTCGTAGTGTCCGTAGATCAACAGCGTTGGCGCGTTGGGGCCTGCCTTGCGCCATTCGCCCAGTACGATGGGATGTCCGGGCGTTGGGATGATCTCCGTCGCGCATCCAATATTTTTGAGCGCGGTGGCGACAAACTGCGCGGCCAGCTGACAATCGTCTTTGTGTTCGGAGCGCGCGCTGACACTGGGAATGCGCAGAAACTCGAACAGCTCCGCCTCGTTACGGGCGTCGTTCGCGGTGCACCACGCGGCGAGATCGGCTGGGATAGTTGGAGCAGTCACGGGGCCTGGGCGAATGGTCGTGCCAAACAAGTTCAGCGCACGGTGAGGTGCGCTGAGTAAGGTGGGGAATCAACGCGTCCGGCACGGGGTCGGCAACTGAACCTGGTACCGGAACCTGGTACCCGAACCTGGTACCCGAACCTGGTTCCGGAACCTGGTACCGGAGCCTGGTACCGGAGCCTGGTACCGGAACCTGGTTCCCGAACCTGGTACCCGAACCTGGTTCCCGAACCTGGTACCGGAGCCTGGTTCCGGAACCTGGTACCCGAACCTGGTACCCGAACCTGGTACCCGAACCTGGTACCCGAACCTGGTACCGGAACCTGGTTCCCGAACCTGGTACCCGAACCTGGTTCCCGAACCTGGTACCCGAACCTGGTACCGGAACCTGGTACCGGAGCTAGCTACCCGAACCACCCGAACCTGGTACGCGGACTAATCGCGAATGGCGACGTCTGACCGAAGGGGTACGTGCCGCACCCCGCGATACAACCACAGGCGACGCTCACCGATCACGCCCTGTTCGCGACGCAGCTGCACGGTTTCGCCACGCTGCGTGCTGGTGAACCAACCACCAACAACACCGGCCAATGAGTCCCCAACGGCGCTCGCATCAAACGCCACTACCATTGCGTCGTCCGCACGCAGATGATCGCGAGCGCCGCTCCACAAATCGTACTGATTGGCGCGACCTGACAGATTGAGCGAAAAAACCGTGGGCTGGTCGGGCAGGTGGAACGCGAGTTCCGAGGCATCCTGATACCGCTCGGCGGCGACCCAACGCGTACTCGTGCCAATCAGGAACGGGTCGTTGCGGGCTCGCTGAACGGCCGTCGCGAGTTCGACCCAACCATGAGCGCGTGCAATGGGATCACGTCTTGCTGCGATCGGCGCCAGCGGCTTCCATGTTTGACCAACCGCCGCCACAATAAGCACGGCCGCCAACGTAACACCGCCCTTCCACCAGCGCGCGTTGGCCCACGAGGCGCGCGAACTCGCCAGCAACACCACCGACGCCGCGTATGCCAACGCGGGCCAGTTTGGTTCGATTGGACGGTGCCATGCACTAATCGCGAAAAACACAAACGGTGTGAGCGCAACGGCGGCCAACGCAAATCGAATTCCCGCCTTGCTGGTGGCCGACGAGTACTCACGCAGGCGCCATTCGTTGCGAACCGTGACGATAATCGCGAGAAACAGCAGTACACCAAGAATTGGTGTGGCGAGACCGAGTTGTCCGCCGATCATCTCGAACTCGCGACCCATTGGTGTGCCGCGTGCGACCGAGCCAAATCCGTGGCTGAGTTGAAAACGAAACGCGATCCAATTGGCGGACGCGTTCCAGAACACGACCGGCGAGAACACTGCCAGGGCAATGATGGATGCGACCCACGGTCCCGGTTCAGCAAACCGCGCACGCAGTGGCCCGTACGCCAGGCACGCGAAGACCAATGATGCGGGCAGCAGGACCGCGGTGAACTTGCTGATGAACGCCAACCCGAGCGCCAAACCCGTCAGCATCCACCACATCAATGAGCGGCGTGAACGCAAGGGAGCGCTGAGCGCACGTTCGAGAAACACCATCGCCAGTGCAGTGGCCGCAAGCAGCGCAACATCTGGTGTGGCCAGTGCCAGTCCGAGCACCGAGAACGGCAGCACAGCGCCAAGAACTGCCGCACGAATGGCAGCGCGCGTTCCGCCTAATCGTCCCGCCAGTACCACGATGGAGGCGTGCAACACCAACGCCGCAACGGCTGGCCCGAATCGCACTCCAAGCATCGTGTCGCCAAAAATTGCGGTGCCCGCGGCGATGAGCAGTGCAATGCCAGGCGGATGATCGAAGTAGCCGGCTTGCAGGTGACGTGACCACTCCCAGTAGTACGTTTCGTCGGGCAGGAGCGGCACGAACGCGGAGACAACGGCTCGCGCGACGACCGCCAGCACAATCAACAACGCAGCGGTCTTCCACGACGCTTTTGTTGAGCGGGCGCGCGCAACGGGCGGACATGGCGTAAGGCATGTGCGCGTGGCTTCTGCGCCTTCCGTTTGCTGCACAGGATGTTCTGCGGTAAACACCGTCGTCACCGTCTGTATGTAGTGCACGCGATTGACAGAAAACCGCTGCGATTTTGGTTACTTTTCACGTGAACATTTGTTGCTCACGTCCGTTACCGTCCCTATACGTCGCCACATGCCAAACAGATTGGCCAATGAGTCCAGCCCGTACCTGCGCCAGCACTCCGACAACCCGGTAAACTGGTACCCATGGGGCACAGAAGCGTTCGCTCAGGCGGCGCTGGAAGATAAACCAGTTTTGCTCAGTGTTGGATATGCCGCGTGCCATTGGTGTCATGTCATGGCCCACGAGTCGTTTGAGGACGCGGAAACTGCCGCCTTGATGAACACCCTCTTCATCAACGTGAAGGTGGATCGTGAGGAACGTCCCGACGTCGACTCGATTTACATGCAAGCGGTGCAAGCGATGGTGGGGCAAGGCGGGTGGCCCATGACGGTCGCGCTTACACCGCGCGGGGAACCCTTTTGGGGTGGTACGTATTTTCCTGCGGTGGATCGGCCGGGAATGCCATCGTTCAAGCGTGTACTTGCAACATTGGGAGATGCCTGGAAAACGCGTCGCGCGTCGGTCGACAAAACCGCGAAAACCATGCTGGAGCTGTACGCCAATGCGGCGGCTACCGCGACGCCGTCCGGCCCACTCTCCCCGGAGTTGCTTGAACGCGCGTTTGCGACGCTCGCCCGCCAGCATGATCCCGTGCTGGGCGGATTTGGGAGCGCCCCGAAATTTCCGCAAACCATGTCGCTGGATTTTTGCCTGCGTTGGTGGGCTCGCAGCGGGAATACGACTGCGCTGGACATCGCGCATCGATCATTTCTCGCGATGGCCCGTGGCGGTATTTACGACCAGGTTGGTGGCGGATTTCACCGATATAGCGTCGACGCAGCGTGGTTAGTCCCGCATTTCGAGAAGATGCTGTACGACAACGCGCTGCTGGTGCAATTTGGCGCGCATCTGTGGCAAGCCACGGCTGACCCTGAAGTCGCCCGCGTGGTTGACGAAACCATTCAGTGGCTGTTTCGCGAAATGACAGCACCGGCTGGTGGTTTTTACGCGTCGCAGGATGCGGACAGTGATGGACATGAAGGAACGTTCTACATCTGGAATGCGGCAGAGCTGGATGCCGTGTTGGGCAAGGATGCCGCCGTGTTGCGCACGTTGTGGGGCGTTACTGATGGTGGAAATTTCGAAGGGAAAAACATTCTGCATTTGCCGGTGCGCTACGCGGACGTTGCGAAGAAGTTTAATATCAGCGCCGAACGATTGTTGGAGGTTGTAGGTGCAGCCGTGCAGCGTTTGTATAAGGTTCGATCACGACGTAACTGGCCGGCGCGAGACGACAAGATTCTGTCGGGGTGGAACGGACTCATGACGCGCGCGTTGGCCGAGGCCGGTCGCGTGTTTCACCGTGACGACTGGGTGCATGCCGCCAAACGAAACGGCACGTTCCTGCGTGATGTCATGGTGCGTGAAGGCCGCGTGATGCGCGTGCACATGGACGGCCTGACCAAGGTGCCCGGGTTTCTCGAAGATCATGCAGCCGTGGCGTTGGCGTTCATCGCACTGCACGAAGCGACCGGTGAGTTGCAATGGCTGCACGATGCCCATCGCGTTGCGACCGCCATGCACGCGCAGTTTCGCGATCCCACCAGTGGAGCGTGGTATGACACGGCTGCCGACGCGGAGCCGCTCATTACGCGTCCGCGCGACGTGTTTGATAACGCACTGCCGGCCGGCCCTTCACTGGCCCAGGAACTGATGCTGCGTCTGGCCGAAATTCACGGCGCGGGTGCGTGGACTACTGAAACTGTGGCTCAGCTCGCTGGGCAGGCCGATCCGATGGCTCGGTGGCCGAATGGGTTTGGCCATCTCTTGGGCGTTACAGACGTGGCCCTCTTTGGCGGAGTGGCAGTTGCCATAGTGGGCGAGTCTGAAACTCCTGATTTTCAGGCGCTGCGGCGGGTCGTGGCCCGACATTATCTCCCGACCCTTGTCCTCGTAACAGGACGGCCTGGTGAGGACAGTGTTGAGCTACTGCGCGACCGCCGGGCGATGGATGGGAAGGCCACGGCTTACGTGTGCCGAGGGTTTGTGTGTGACCGACCGACGAACGAGCCTGCCGAATTGGAGCGTCAGTTGGTGAGCTTGCGCGCCACTGCCTGAACCCCACTTACACTCGGGTGTACGGCGCGTCACTGTGGTGCGCGATTGAAGCCGACACGTTTCGGCACGGCGCTTGCCACTAGGCGTACCGACTGATGAACTTCTTGGGCGTGCGGCCGTTCCCGTGACGTGACGGTTGCCGCTCGCTTCGACAAGCGTCCTTGTGATGCGCTCTTCCGAGCGCACGTTTTTTTCCACTATCCAGCGAAAGGATCAACCCGCCCCGGCGGGCTTCCGACCTATCTATGGCCTTCTCCCGCCGTATCGTCACCATCGCCACGCTGTTCGCCGCTCTCGGCGGATTGTCTGCCTGTGATGCCCTGAAGAAAGTGAAGGACGCGTGCTCGGTGACCATCGCGCCGCGCGATCTCACGGTACCGGTCAACGCCACAACGACCGTCATCGGAACCGCCTTCGATTGCGACGGCAATTCGATCAAGGGCAAGACCATCAAGTTCTCAGGGACCAATCCAACGGTAGCCAGCGTCACGGATGCGGGCGTGATCGTTGGTTTAACTGTAGGAACGGCCGTCATCACGGCCTCTGCCAACGGCAAGACGGCGGATGCGAACGTCACGGTGACCCCGGAGAAAGTCTCGACGGTCACGGTGTCGCCCACGACGAGAACCTTGCGACGGAGCAACAGCCTGCAGATGTCGGCCGTAGGCAAGAACAATCAGGGTGTGGTCATCAATGGCATCACCTTCCAGTGGGCGTCCAGCAACTCCTCACTGGCATCCGTCGACAACACGGGCAGAGTGTTGGCACTCGCACCCGGTGCTGTGACGATCACCGCGACATCGGACGGACAGACTGGCTCATCGCTGCTCACGATTACCGAAGTCCCCATTGGCTCGTGCACGCTGACACCATCGACGCAAAAAATCACGGTGACCGGACAGGCCGCTCCGGCGCTTGTGCTCAAAGACACCGCCAACAACGTCTTGTCACAGACGGGGCGCGCGATTACGTGGTCGAGCGATAACAATCTGGTCGCAACTGTTTCGACAAACGGTGTGATCACTGCCATCAAAGCCGGAACCGCGATCGTCACGGCGGCCGATCAGACGAATCCAGCGATCAGCTGCATCACGAGCGTTGAAGTGGTACTGGCCCGCATCGTATCCGCTAATATTTCGCCGGTCGGTGCCGGTTTGCGCCTCGGCGCACAGCGTCAGTACACGGTGGCGCTGCTTGACAGTAACAGTCAGGCGATCTCGCCAGTCGGACGCACGATCACGTGGAGAAATCCGACGCCGAGTATCGCGATTGTGAGCACGACGGGACTGGTTACGCCGACTGCTATCGGTGCAGGAAAGGTGGCGGTGTTGGCCGAGGGTGTGGTTGATACGGCGACGTTCACTGTCACGAGGATCCCGGTTATCAAAGTTGAACTGTCACCGCTGCAACGCACGGTGGTGGAAGGCGGAACCGCACAGTTCACAGCGACGGTAACCGATTCGGCCAACAACGTCGTCACTGATCGTTTGATTGAATGGCAGACCAGTGACATCACGAAGGGTCAGGTATCAACGACGGGGTTGGTCTCTACGTTCGCTCCCGGACAAATCACCGTGACCGCCATCTCTGAATCGAGAAGCGGGACGGCGACTTTGATAATCACGCAGGTTCCGGTTGATACCATTCTGCTTCAGTCAGCGACGTTTACGTTGGCACGGTTTACGAACGGCGCTATTTCGATCGATCTCCGAGACGCGGCCAATCGGCAGTTGCGTAACCGCACGGTTATTGTGACCAGCGATCAACCCAGCATCGCGTCCGGCAGTGCAAATGCCTCGGCTACAACCGTGACCGTAAGTGGAACCACGGTTGGTTCGGCCACGCTTACCATTCAAGCAGTGAATTCCAACGGGCAGAACGAGGGCAAACCTTCGAAGGTGGTTGTGACGGTAACAACTCCTCCGTAAACGTTGGGTGCAGAACTGCTGATCGAGTGATCCCCAATCCGCAGTATCTTCGGTAGGTTTCAGCGGGGCGATGCCAACACGGTGTCGCCCCGTTCACTTTGGCACCGGGGCACACGCGGTATGACCACACCATCGTTTATGCGCGGGTTGTTCGCGGGTGAGATTGCCGACGAATTGCTGTTTCCGTACCCCGCCCCGCTGAACGAGCGTAATCCGGAAGAAGCGGCAGTTGTGACGCGACTTATTACAGCGCTCAACGAAATGGTTACAAGTGGTCTGATCAATTCGGCGCAGTTTGATGACGAAGAAACAATTCCTGATGAAGTCATCAAGGCAATGGCCGACGCGGGACTGCTGGCGATTGCAACGCCCAGGGAGTTTGGCGGCTTGGGACTATCCGTGAGTTCCTACGCGCGTGTGTTTGGCGCGATTGCATCCATTGATCCGTCGCTGGGTGTGTTCATGGGCGTGCATTGCGGATTGTGCACGAAAGCCATTGTGTTGTTTGCGAATCACGATCAGAAGACGCGGTATCTCCCGGCACTGGCTCGTGGCGAAACTCGCGGCGCGTACGCACTGACCGAGCCCGAAACAGGTTCAGATGCCCAACACATTGTATCGCGTGCCGAGCGTTCGCCGGATGGTAAGGGATGGATTCTGAACGGGCGCAAACACTGGATCGGCAACGGGCATCGCGCGGAGGTGCTGGTGACGTTTGCGCAGACGCCGGTTGAACGTGATGGCCAAGTGATGCAGCGGCCAACCGCGTTCATTATTCGGCCCGATATGCCGGGCTTTCGCGTGGTGCGGACCGTGCGCAAGATGGGAATTCGCGGATCGACGCAAGCGGAACTGGCGTTCGGAAACATGTTTGTGCCGGATGACCACGTGTTGGGTGAAGTTGGCAAAGGATTTCGCGTTGCAGTGCATGCGCTGAACGCGGGACGCCTGAGTCTCGCCTCGGGTTGCGCCACGGCCACCAAACGTTTGCTGGGTGAAATGACACGGTATGCCGAGGCGCGTGTGCAGTTTGGCGCGCCGCTGGCGACGTTCGAAATCACACAACGGAAACTGGCCACGGTTGCGTCGGAGGCGTATGCGGCAGATGCCATGGTTGGTTCACTCGCGGCCGCACTGGATTCCGACAAGGTCGACGCTGCGCTGGAAGCAGCGTGCGTGAAAGTGTTTGCAAGCGAAATGGTATGGCGGGCCGCCGACGAAATGGTGCAGCTGGCCGGTGGGCGCGGATTCGTGCAGCCGTGGCCTTACGAGCGATATCTTCGTGATGCGCGAATCAACCGCATCTTTGAAGGCGCCAATGAAATCCTGCGCCTGTTTGTCGGATTGAACGGAATTGAAGGCCCCGCGCAGGAGCTGAAAGAGTTGGCGGCGGCGCTCAGGAATCCGATCAGGAATTGGTTGTTGGTGTCGGAGCACGCGCGCGATCGCGTGAAGACGGCGATTGGCGCGACGGAGAGGTTTTCGGTGGAGGTGCATCCGCGCCTGGACAAACATCGCAAGTACATCGAAAAACACACGGCGGAACTTGCGCAGCTGACTGAGCGCGCGATCATGCGTTACAAGAAGGACATTTTGCACAAACAGTTGGTGGTGGAGCGACTGGCCGAGATGGCGATGGAGATTTATGCGCGCACGAGTACGATTGCGCGCACGCAGCGCTTGCTGGAACACGGTGACGAGGCGCAGTATGTGCGTGAACTGGCGTTCACGGATTTGTTTTGTCGCGAGTCGGGGATGCGTTTCCGGAACGCGCGGAACGGGCTGAACGAACCGGACGATGCCACGGATGTGTTGCGGATTGCCGTGGCGGGGATGGTGCGTGCGGATGGCGGATATGGGTCGGCCGATGCGATGTTTGACGCGCCTGCGCCGCCGTTGCCCGCGTTCAGGCTGATTCTGGGGGATTAGCTG
>Ga0105047_10001086_pt1 | contig 47984 bp, 34 predicted proteins | sample MAT04_FD_78384 | JGI IMG/M metagenome (GOLD analysis project Ga0105047, IMG submission 78384) | Freshwater microbial communities from Lake Fryxell liftoff mats and glacier meltwater in Antarctica - MAT-04 (megahit assembly) | ecosystem: Environmental > Aquatic > Freshwater > Ice > Liftoff...
TCTCTCTCTCTCTCTCTCTCTCTCTCTCGTTGCTGGTGGGCTGCAACGGTCCCGGCGTTGAGCCGCTGAGCCACGCCCTGGACGGTGGGGCGCTCGACGGAAGCGCCCGCATGCACACTCGAGCTCCCGACGAGTGGGCAGCAACCTGCGACGGCTCCGAGCCGCCGACCTGCGAGGGGCCTCGTGCGCCCGACGCATGTCGGACCGGCCCCTCACGGCGCGACTGCGCTGCGCTCCGGAGCGAGGCGGACGACGTACAAGAGCGCGCCGCCCTGGCCGTGAACGTCAGGGTCGTGGAAGGGCTGGGCACGCTCCACTTCTCGCGCGGCCGACGTCAATCGACACAAGTGGCCGACCTCCTCGATGGCGCGGGCACGCTCCTCGACGTGGTGGACGCGAACCGCGCGTTCGCAGGCGGGGTCGATCGCGGCTTCTTGACCCGCTGGGGCTCGATGGCCGTGTGCTCGGGCACCGACGATGCGCTCGACATGTCGAGCGTGGCGGGACCCGTCGCGCTTCCATGCACTGCCTTCGACACAGCGTGTGTCCGAGGTCGCTTCGATATGGGCGGCAGCTGCCCATCAAGTGGCGTCCGCCAGCGCTTCCTGTTCGCGGACCTTCGCCACCTCGTTTGCGGTGATCCCCAGCTGCGCCGCGATGGCCTCGTCAGCGGCCACCCCGAGCTGGCCCGTCGCCACGATGCGGCGATGCAGCTGCCGCGCCGGATCGGGCGCGCCGTTGTCACGCCGGCGTCGGGCCGCCTTCTGGATGGTGACCGCACACAAGCGCGCGACCACCGCGTTGGGCAGCGCCTCCACCAGGATGTCGAACGACAGCTCGGGGTCGCGCGCAGGCAGCGCCCAGAGGGTCTCCTCGGCGACCGGGATCCCCGCCGCCTGCACCGCTTCGTTCCACGACCCGAAGTGCGCCTCGGCGCGCTCCCACAAGCCGTAGCGCACCAGCACTGCGCGCCCCGTGGGGAGCGCCGCGCGGAGCCAAGCGCGCACGTCGCCGAGGACCTCCGCGCGCTCGAGGGCCTTGGGAGAGGTGACCTCGATGACGTTGCGCTGCCTTCGGGGAGGCTTGGCCTCGGACTCGCTCGCAATAGGCGCAGCGGGTGAGGCCGCCGGTGCGGTCTTCGCGAGCGGGGTCACGATGCGACGGGTCGGGGTCGGCGCGAGATGGGCCGATGTCGGCTGCGCCGCGGTCGCGGCGAGCAGCGTGTTCACCAGCGCGCGCACCACCACCACATCGCGTCGGTAGGCCGAGACCACCAAGCGTCCCGCTTGCGAGTCGAGCGCCGGTCGGCCGCTCTGCTCCCAGATCTGGTAGCCAGAGTCCGGGATGGCGAGCGACATCCGAGGCGTACTCGGCGCGGAGCGGAGCCAGGCTTCGACAGCCTTGGTGTCCTGCGCGAGGTGCTTGCGCTTGCGGGCGGGGTCGTAGAGGTACGAGACCCCGTCGACGGCGACGAAGGGCAAATCGGAGAGGGGGCGAGGCACATGACCCGCCATCGCCGCGTAGACCGCGGGTCTATCGGGGACCTCCTGGGCCACCGCCTCCACCAGAAAGGGCATGGTGGGCGGCGTCTCGCGACGGTTGGTGAGCCCCGCCGAGAGCGCCATCGACGGGATACCCCGAGCGGTCGCTTCCGCGTTGTAGAGCGCCGCCATGAGGGGGCTGAGGAATGCGTTGCCTACGCAGCAGAACAACAATCGGTGCATCGAGGTCCGGACCATGCCCGCTGTCGCACGCGCTGTCACGCGTCGCCGACCACCCACGACACAGCCCCTCGACACGTTTGACGTTCACTCGGTTGCTGCTCGGCGCAGGCCACGACGCCATCGTCACCGAGCTCGCCGAGCGAGGGATGAACCGCGAGGCGCTCACCGCACTCGCCGACGACGCCGAGGGCATGGAGCAGGCGGGGAAGAACGTGCTGCTGCCCGCCGAGGCGACCGCCCGAGAGAAGGCCGCGGTCAAGGCGCAGTCGGTCCGGTGGAACGCGATCCGCCGCATGGTCGCGCTCGCGTGCGCGGGCGACGGGGCGCTCTCCCAGCGCTTGAGCGAGTGCTGATCGAAGGGCGCGTCGCCGCGTCGGAGGCGTGGAGCGCGAACTCGGAGGCCATCGCCCGGGACGCGCGACACCTGGAGGGTTCTCGGGCGGGAACGACCGCCTGACGCGCGGGCTCTGCGCTCGCGCGCTCGTGGCCTCAGGCCGAACGCGGAGGGGTTGCGACGGCGCATTCGGGGGTCCCGCTCTCGGTGACCGGCGTTCCGCGCTCGGACGGGAGGAGGTCTGGCCGGACGCGGACGGTCTGCGGCCCCGGGTGTGCCGGGGGACGGTCCCGGCAGACGGTCTTCGGCGGGCGGCGCACGGTTGAGCGGCGCTTGCGGACGCTCTCATGGCGAAAGCAGACCGTGCTTCCGCGCCCTCAGGGCATCTACGAACGCGGTCAGGCCGGGGCGGGGAGGTTGCCGGCCGCCGTCCCCTGATCGAACACCAGCCGGCCCGACTGGCCGCGGATCCGCAGCCGCTCCCCGCGGCGCAGCTCGCCGGCCAACACCCTCGCTGCGATGGGGCTCTCGAGCAGGCGTCCGATGGTGCGGCGCATGGGCCGGGCGCCCAGCGCGGCGTCGAAGCCACCGCTCGCGACCAAGGCCTCGATGGCGCTGGGCTCGGTGAGAAGCGTGACGCCGTGCTCCCGCAGGAGCGCAGCAGCGAGCGAGCTGATCATGCGGCGCGCGATCTCGCTCACGTCGTCCGAGGTGAGCGGCCCGAAGAAGAGCGGCTCGTCGATCCGGTTCCACAGCTCGGGAGGCAAGGCGCGCCGCGCAGCGGCGAGTACCGCGTCCTCGGCGCTCGGCGTGCGCGACGAAGGCTCGGCGCCGAACCCGATGCGTGCCGCGGCCAGGCGGCCGATCGCGTCCGCGCCCAGGTTGCTGGTCATCACGACCACGGTGTTGGTGAAGTCCACTGTGCGGCCGCGCGCGTCCGTCGCGCGTCCCTCGTCGAGCAAGGGCAAGAGCGAGAGCAGTACCTCGGGGTGCGCCTTCTCGATCTCGTCCAGCAAGATCAGCTGATAGGGACGTCGCCTAACCGCCTCGGTGAGTTGGCCTCCGCTCTCGTGACCCACGTAGCCGGGCGGCGCGCCGAACAAGCGGGCGACCGCGTGCGACTCGCTCATCTCGCTCATGTCGAAGCGGGTCATCAAGGTCCCGCCAAACAGCACGTCCGAGATGGCCTTGGCGGTCTCGGTCTTGCCGACGCCGGTCGGGCCCAAGAAGAGGAAGGTGCCGAGCGGCCGTCGACCACGAAAACCCGCCGCGGACTTGCGGAGCGCGTCACTGATGCGCTCGAGCGAGCTCTTCTGACCGACCACCCGCTCGCCGAGCTCGCCTTCCAGACGCAAGAGCCGCTCGCCGTCCTTGATGCGCAGGCGCTCGAGCGGCACGTGGGTCTCGCTCGCGACGACACGGGCGACCGCGTCGACATCCACCACATCCAAGCCCGCGCGACGGGCCCGCGCTGCGGCGAGATCGAGCACCGAGACCGCCTTGTCGGGCAGATGCTTCTCGGTGACGTAGCGGACGGTGAGATCGACGGCAGCATCGATGGCCTCGGGCTCGTAGCGCACCTTGTGGTGGGCCTCGTAGCTCGGGACGATGCCCCGCAGGATGAGCTTGGTGTCGGCCGCGCTGGGCTCGTTGACCAGCACGGGAGAGAAGCGTCGCGCCAACGCGGGATCCCTGTCGAAGTGGCGACGTGCGTCCGCTTCGGTGGTGGCTCCGATGCAGGGGAAGTCGCCGCGGGCCAAGGCTGATTTGAGCTCGGTGGCCACGTCGTCGCCGCCGTCGCCCGCACCCAACACTGCGTGCACGTCGTCGAGGAACAAGAGCACGTTGCCCGCGCGAGTGACCTCGGCCTGTAGACGCCGCACCCGCTCGGCCAGGGCGCCGCGCACCGACGTGCCGGAGACGAGCGCGCCCGCCGAGACCTCGATCAGGATCTTGCCCGGCATCCCTGGGGCCTTGCCGTGGGCGAGCGCGAGCGCGAGCGCATACGCCAGCGAGGTCTTGCCTACGCCCGGCGGTCCGACCAGCAGCGGGTTGTTCGCGCGTCGACGCGAGAGCACATCGAGGAGCTGCTCCAGCTCGGCCTCGCGACCGATCACCGGATCGATGCCGCCCGCGCGAGCCAGCGCGGTGAGATCGCGACCGATGGCCGCCAACGTCGGGTACTCGGTGGGATCGAGCTCCAGCGCGTCCTTGCTCGAAGGTCGTTCGACGGCTTGTCGCTCGGGGCCGCGGACCACCTTGCGGTTGGGCCGAACGCTCCCCGGGGTCACCGGCGGACGCGCGCTGATGCGGCCTTCGCGCGACTCGGGCCGAGGCGCCGCGGCAGGCGCCGAACGCATGCTGGCGACCCGCGGATCGAGCAGCGGGAGCGCTGAGGCCCTCGGCAACGCGATGGGCTTGGGCGCGCCAGCCATCGGCGGCGGAAGCGTGGTGCGAGGCCGCGGAATCGCGCTCTGCGGCATGCCCGGCTGCGGGATGTTTGCTCGCGGCATGCTGGCCAGTGGCACGCTCGCTAGTGGTGCGGCGCTCGGGGCGCGCTCGGTCTCGGGCGGGCCTTCGATGCCCAGCGCTCGAAGCGAGGCCTCGTAGACTCGCGCGGAGGGGACGCCCACCCGCTCCAGGGCACGGAAGCCTGCGGAGCGTGGCTCGCGGGTGATCGCCGCCAGCAAGTGAATGGGGCGCACCCGATCGGCGCCGAGGCGCTTGGCGATGGCCTCGGCTCGATCGACCACCCGCTCGAAGACGACGTCAGGCTCTTCGTGCTCGATCTTCAGCGCGGAGACGAAGTCGTTCTCCCGCACCGCCGCTACGCCGAGCAGCGCCGAGGTCTCGGGATCTTCCTGCATCATCCAGAGCACACAGTGCGCGCTCGACGGACGCTGATTGCGTTGTCGCGCGCATCGCCGTGCGCTCTCGAGGACACCATTCAGAGCGTTCGCGGTCGCCATGCCTTACTTGTCCGCGTACCGGTCTTGAGCCGATTCCACAACTTTTCGGACGGAGTTTCTCGTGCATCGTCCGTTCGCCGCGGTCGGGGATGAATGCATCGCAGGGCATCCGGGTCTGAGGCCCCGCCTCGCGCCCCGGATGGTCGGGGGCGCCCCCTTCTGAAAGGACGCTGCATCTGGTAGCGTCGCTGCGCCCGCATCAGCGCGGGCCTCGCCCCGAGGAGCTCTCTGATGTCGCACCGCCCGTCCACCAACAGGTCATCCCGCCGCTGGATGATCCTCGGATCGACTCTGGCTTCGATCGCCTTCGCGTTCGCCGCCATCGCGCTCCATCCCCCAGAGGCCCAGGGCCAGCGCCGCCTTCGCGCCACGATCACCATCACCCAGGCCACCATCGCCCGCGGGCTGAGCGAGGCCGCGCTCCTCCGCTTCGCGCGGAGCCACGCCTCCAAGATCATGAACGAGACCAACGAGGAAGATCTCGCGACCCGCCACTGGCCGGGCAACCTCGTGGTGAACTTCAGCGCCCCTCCGAGCGATCTCGAGTTCCACGCGCTCTATTACGACATCACCGACGGGGTCCGGAACTTCGTCGACGACATGTCGATCTACGTGCACGACGATTCGCAGCGCACCTACGTCCAGCGCATCAACCTGGAGCGCCCCCGCTTCCGGCCGAACCGCCGCATGGAGATGGTCGTCACCGTCCGCCACGAAGAGGTCGGCACCGTGCGCTTCGAGCTGCGGGGTGAAGAGCCCAGACGCAGCGGCATGGTCGACTTCACGGATGAGGCCGCAGAGTAGCGCTCGGCTCAGCCCTTCTCGCGGAGTCCACCATGCGCCTTGTCTGCCTCGCTCTCTCTCTCGCCCTGTCGGTCCCCGCGATCGCTCGCGCCTACGACACCCGACACGTGTTCATCACCAACCGGCTCGGGGGCAACCTCGTCGAGCTCGATGAAGACCTGGTGTTCCAACGTACTTGGTTCGACGGCGAGACCTTCGATGGACTCGAGCTCTCCGTGCCCAACGGGATGGCGTTCACCCCGACCGGTGAGATCTTCATCGCCGACTCGGGCAACAGCCGGATCGTCGCCCTCGACGAAGGCGGCAACTTCGTTCGCGCCTTCTCCACCACCGCCCGGATGGGCGGGGGGATCGAGAGCATCTACTTCGACGGCGCGGGCGTGATGTACGCGTCCGCCAACCCAGGTACCGGGATCGTGGCGCGCTTCACCGATGCGGGCGCCAATCTAGCCGACGTGGTGAACGATCCCTCGTTCCTCAACCTGGCGAACGTGAACCTCACCGCCGCCGGCTTCGTGATCGTGTCCGACTTCAGCGGAGGTCTGCGCGGGGTGCGCGAGATCGATCCCGCCACCGGTGTCGTGGTGCGCACCTTCGGCACCGATCTGATGCGCCAAGAAGACATGATGATCGACGGCGGCGACAGGCTCTTCGTGGCCCACTACGAGGGCGATGAGGTGGTGGTCTACGGCCCCGCGCCCGAACGCGAAGAGCTCTACCGCTTCAGCGCGCCCGCCGACGCCGGGCTCGCGCTCGAGCGAGCGACCGGCATCGCGCTCACCGTGAACTGCGAGATCCTGGTCTCGAGCTTCACCAACGGATCGATCTTCGTGTTCCACCACAACGGAGGCGAAACCCCGCCCACCTTCGAGCGGGTCCTTCGCCCCGGCATGGAGATCCCCGCGAGCGCGATGTTGGGTAGCACCGAGAGCATCGCCATCTCCGGGCTCGGTCTCCCCGGCAGCTTCGAGGAGTTCGTCGACCGAGTGCCGAGCTGCGATCCCACCCCGCCGCTCCCGGACGCCGGCCCCACGCCCGACGCGGGCAGGACCGACTCGGGGATATCGAGCGCCGACGCGGGGGCAGCCGACGTAGGCCGTACCCCGCGCCCGTCCAGCGACTGCGGATGTCGCGCCCCGGCTGGATCGCCCACGACGCCGGTCTGTGCACTCGCGGTGATCGCGGGGCTGCTCATCCGCCGCGCCCGTCGTACCTGACCGCGCCACGCGCGATCAGAACGCGGACAGGGGTCCCCGACCGCCCATGACGCCGCGGGGCAACAGACCCGGCACGAAGTGCTCGACGCGCAGGCTCCCCTGACGCGCCCACGCAGTCACCAGTGCGTGGCACCGCGGGCACATGTGGATGTCGTCGTCGTCGTCGAAGTAGCGCACGATCTCGGTGCCCATCGTCTGGATACGGATGGCGCCCGGGCGAAGGGTCTCCGCGGTGTAACTCCCGAGCACCGACGGCAGGGCGCAGAGACCCTCGGGCGCGGGGCAGGACAGCGCCTGTCCGCTGGTCGCCAGACGGATCCAATCGCCGTAGTAGTCCCCAAACGACCGGTATGCGGGGTAGTACCCTTCGCCCACGCCGCGCACGTCGTACCAGACCTGTCCTCGCGCGGGACCGTTCACCACCAAGATGGCGAAGTAGCCGCAGCCCACGTGACCGAGTGCGACGGTGCCAGCCTCGGACGCACTCGTCATGAAGTCAGCGTCGTCCTCGAGCCAGGCCTCGGTGGCGGGGAATACACCCTGCGCGCCCGCGGGATCGAAAGGCAGAATGCCGTAGTACGGACCTGCGCCGCCGTTCCCGATCGACAGAAATGTTCGGTAGTCGTCCGGGAGCCGAAACCCCAGCTGCGACTCGATGGCGTCGATCCCCGAGAGTGGTGCGTTCAGCGTGTAGCGATGCCCGAGCGCGCCGTGCAGCCGGAACTCCGGGTCGTGCGATCTCAGATGGCTCAGGGCGTTGGGTAACTTGTCGAAATGCATCCGTGCTCCTCCTCAGCGCAACAGCGCGCGGGCCGCCGCTTCGATCGTTTCCTCAGAGAGGAGCACCTTGGTCCACGAGTCCCCCAACGGGATGAAGCTGTCTTCGCTGGTGACTCGCTTGATGCGGCCCTCGAACCCTCCGTCGACGAGCGCCGCGATCACGCCCTCGGAGATACCGCCCGACTTACGGGTCTCGTCGACCACGAGCACTCGCCCACTCGCGCGGGCTTCGCGCAGCAGATCCTCGACCGGCAAGGGGGCGAGCCAGCGCAGATCGAAGACCCGGGCTTCGATCCCTTCGAGCCGCAAGCGCTCTTGCACCCGGAGGCTCATGAACACGCCGTTGCCCGAGGTCACCAGCGTCAGATCGGTGCCGCTGCCATGGGTGCGACCCTTGCCGATCGGGGCGTGCGCGGCGGGCGACTCGAAGTGGGGATAGGGGCGCAGCCACTTGCCATCGCCTGCCTGGTGCAGATCACGGGTGTGGTAGAGCGCGATCGGCTCGAGATACACACACACACTGCCGTCGATCTTGGCGGCCGCGAGACACGTGCGCATCATCGAGGCGGCATCATCCGGCAGCGCAGGCGAGGCGATCACCAGACCTGGGATGTCGCGCAAGACCCCGATCGCGTCGTCGTTGTGGAAATGACCCCCAAAGCCCTTCTGGTAGCCGTAGCCCGCGACCCGAACCACCAGGGGATTTCGGTACTGACCATTGGAGAAGAACGAGAGCGTCGCCGCCTCACCACGAAGCTGATCCTCGGCGTTGTGCAGGTACGCCAGGTACTGAATCTCCGGCACCGGCAAGAGCCCGCTGATGCCCGCACCAAGGGCCAAGCCGAGGATCGACTGTTCATCGAGCAGCGTGTCGAACACCCTCCCTGCGCGCGCCCTTCGGTGAAGCGCCTTGGTGATCCCGTAGACACCACCTTTGCGCCCGACGTCCTCGCCGAACACCAACATCTCGGGGTGTTTGGCCAGTCCATCGGCGAGCGCACGGTTGATGGAGAGCGCGAGGGTGAGCGGGCCCTCGTCCTCGGGGAGCTTGCCCTCGTGCAACCGATGGCGGGCCTCCACGTCCGCGATGCGAATGGCTTCGCTGGCCACCGCATCGGGACTTCGCGGAGAAAGCGGCGCCATGATCGCTTCGGCGGTCGTCAGCTGCGGCGCTTCGCTCGCCCCCATCGCCCGTACGTGCACTGCCTTTCGCTTGGCCTCGTAGCGCTCGAGCACCTCGGCCTTCGTCAGCGTCCCCGACGCGATCAACAGGCGCGCGGTGCTCACGCAAGGATCGAGCGCGACGTCGCGCGCGATGTCCGCGGGGCTCCGGTAGGTGTTCTCGGCGTCGGTCCCCGCGTGCCCCATCAAGCGCACGGTGCGCAGGTGCAGGAACGCGGGCTTGCGATTGGCACGCACATACGCCGCCGCCTCCATCGCCGTCTCGTAGGCGTCGAGTAGATCGCACCCATCGGCGAAGAAATACCGAAGACCCGGCCGCTGCCCATAGGCCGCGCGGATCCAGCCATCGGGGGTGGAGACGCTGATACCGATCCCGTTGTCCTCGCAGACGAACAAGAGCGGCATCGGCAGGCGCTGGTAGCTGACCTGACACGCGGTGTTGATGGCGCCCGTCGCGGTCGAGTGGTTCGCGCTCGCGTCGCCGAAGCTGCAAACCGTGATCGCATCGCGGGGCCACGGCGAGGGCACCCCGAGCTTGCGCGCCCGCTCGATCGAGAACGCCACGCCGACCGCGCGCGGCAAGTGCGAGGCGATGGTGCTGGTCTGGGGGATCACCGCGAGCGCGGGGTGTCCGAAGACTTTGTGCCTCCCGCCCGCCATCGGCTCGCTCGTCGCGGCGCACACCCCGAGCATCACATCGCGCAGCGCATCGTGGCCGGGCACCTGACGTGCGCGCTCGATGTAGAAGCCACCCGATCGGTAGTGAAGCAGCGCGGGATCGGTCGGGGCGAGCGCATGCGCGACGGCGGCATTGCCCTCGTGGCCCGAGCTCCCGATCGTGTAGAAGCCCTTGCCCTGACCACGCAGCCAGCGCGCGGCGAGATCCAAGTGTCGGCTCCCGATCTGGCTCTCGAAGAGCTCGATCGCCGTCCCCCGGGTGAGCGCGCGACCTTCGGCGATGGGCCCATCGAGGGGCGCGCGTCCATCGCCTCCGGCGGCGACATCGAGCGCGCGGACGGCGTCTAGAAAAGATGTGTCGAGGCTAGCAGCGGGATCGGCGGACATGGGGGCGCTACTTACCCACCCGCTCGCGGCGAGGCGAGGACGTTCTCCTCTGGCCTGGCCTTCTCCTGCCAGATGAGCTGACCGGTCCGATCGACGTAGCCGAGGCGCGTCTCGTCGAGCCACACCAGCGCGAGCCCATCGTGGAACGACGAGACGGGGCCAAACGTCGGTGGCACGATCCACGCCCCTGACGGATCGATGAATCCCCATCGTGCTCGCCGGCTCTTCTTGCCGCGCGCATCGAGCACCGCGACCATCTCCTGTGCGCCGGCGAGGCCCTCGGAGAACGAGTGCGCGGCGGGGAGATTGATCGGCACGACCTCGTGCCCCAGGCGATCGATGAAGCCGTCTTTTTTGCCCCGTCGCACCAACGCCCGCCCTTCCGAGAAGGGCAGCGCGTAGTCGTACGTGGGCTCGACGATCGTGCGGCCCGTCAGGACGTCGATGAAGCCGAGCTTGCCCACCTCCTCGATGATCGCCACTCCCTCGCTGACCTCTTGGCCGCGTCGCAAGCCGAGGACGGGCGCGTGGGCTTCCACCGGCAGAAGGAGGGCGCCACCGCTGTCGACGACCCCGAAGCGACCGACGAAGCCCGGGGTGATCACCAGCCGACCGGTCGCCTCGTCGCGCGTGGGTGTCGAGAGGCCGTCGGCGATCCCGACTTGCGCGAGCCCACCGGAGAAGTCGGTGACCACGTCGTAGCGAGGCTCGACGACCCACGTGCCCTCGCGATCGATGAAGCCGTCTTTGCCATCGAGGGACGCAGCCGCGCGCCCTTCGCAGAACGCGGCGAGCCAGTCCCAGCGCGGCGTGACGCGCCAGCTGCCGTCGCGGTCGAGCAAGCCCCAGAGGCGGTGACGAAGACCGTACTGATCGAGCGGATCGTCCGGGTTGCGCGCGCGCGCGGGAGCTACGCCATCGGAGAACAGTCGGAAGTCCGAGAGGACCTCGGTGCCGAGGTAGCGCTCGTTGTCGTCGATCATTCGCCAGTGGAGGATCGCGCCGCCCCGCCCGTGGGTGCCGACGCGATGGCCGACGAAGCTGCGACCCTCGACAGCTTGCGAGGCACCGTCGTAGCGCGCGTCGCTTCGCAGCGTTCCGTCGATCGTGAGGTAGCCCCAACGTCCGTCGCGCTCGACCGGTCGGGGGGCCGAGAGGTCGACTGCGCCCGTGTAGTTCGCCACGTGGAGGGAGGCGTCGGCTCGGGTGCGCAGCACCACGGCGCCAGCGCGATCGACGTAGATGAGCTTGCCGTTCTCTCGCGCAGGGAATGCTTGCATCCGTCGAGGCTAGCGCCGGACTGGGCGGCGAGGCCACGCATGCTCCAGTCAACGCGCTTCAGGCGGCGCGCGAGAGACGCGGCGCGCTCTGCGCGCGCTGGGCGCGCGACGCGGCGAGGGCCAAACCGGCGAAGGTGAGCCGGCAGCGCGCGGCATCGACGAGCCCATGCCGGTCGAGTGTCAGTAGCTCGGCGCGCACCACGTCCGGACTGCAGCCCGCGCGCTCGGCGATGCGGATCGCGGTGGCAGGGGTGGTCTCGGACGCGAGGCGGAAGAGGACGTCGAGGGTCAGGAGGGTGGTGTTCTTCATGAGAGGGACCGTACGTTCAGAGCTGAACATAAATCCAGTTTTCGGCGTACGATTCTAGAAAACCAAACGAAATCTTTGACTTGTCACCCTGGTGCCCCGATCACGACTCGCGCCCTCGAACGCTCTCGTCGGCCCATTCTCCACCTTTCCGATGGGTGAAGAAGCATTTCCCCCCGAGACACCGAGAGATCCCGACTTAACGGTCACCGCCACTCGCCGGCCGGAATGACGAACCCGCCCGAGGAGTAGAAAGACGCACGATGCCCGCAGACTTCACGCTCCCGCTCCCGCTCCTTCCCCTCCGTCACGGTGTGGTCCTGCCCGGACGCAGTTCGACCATCCCCGTGGGCCGCGCCCGCTCCCGTGCGCTGGCCGAATCGCTTCGTCCGGGTGACTGGGTGATCCTCGGGGTACAGCGTGACCCTGCGCTCGAGGATCCCTCCCTCGCCGATCTCTTCCCCATCGCCACCCTGGGTCGGGTGCAAGAGCGCTCCGATCGCGGCGCGCGAGGCATCGTGCTCGTGGTCGATGCCCGAGAGCGCGTGGCGCTCAAGTCGCTGATCCAGGCGGCGCCCTACTGGACCGTGCGCGCCGAGCCGGTGACCGAGACCGGTCAGGGCACCGAGGCCCAGCTGGTGGCTGAGAGCCTCAAGACCCACATGCGCAACATGTCCCCGACCGACCGGGGCATCTTGGATGTGCTCGACGTGACGAGCGATCCAGGCCTGCTCGCGGATCGGGTCGCCGCGTGGCTCGAGGTCGAGGACGGTCGCAAGGCCGAGGTCCTCATCGAGCTCGACATCGAGAAGCGGGTGCGTCTCACAGCGAGCCTGCTCACCGAAGCGAAGGCGCGCGCTCAGCTCCGCCAGAAGATCGATTCGGAGGTCCGCAAGGAGATGACCAAAGCGCAGAAGGAAGCGATGCTCCGCCAGCAGCTCCGCGCCATCCAGAAGGAGCTCGGTGAGGGCGAAGATCAGAAGGACAAGCTGCGCAAGAAGATCGAGTCGATCGTGTTCACCGACGACGTTCAAGAGATCGTCGATCGGGAGCTCCGTCGGCTCGATGGGATGAACGCGCAGCAGCCCGAGGCCCAGGTCATCCGCAACTACCTCGAGTGGGTGAGCGAGCTGCCTTGGAACGAGCGATCGCCGGCCGTCGCCGATCTCGACGCGGTGGAGAACAAGCTCGAGGACGACCACTACGGTCTGGCCGACGTGAAGCGCCGGATCTTGGAGCACATGGCGGTGCTCAAGCTCGAGGGCAGCGCGAAGGGGACCATCCTCTGCCTCGTCGGTCCCCCCAGCGTGGGCAAGACGTCCCTCGCGCAGTCGGTCGCCGACGCGACCGGGCGTCCGCTTCAGCGGGTGTCGCTCGGCGGCGTGCGTGACGAGGCGGAGATCCGGGGACATCGCCGGACCTACATCGGCTCGATCCCTGGTCGGATCATCTCCGCGATGCGCAAGGCCAAGGTGAAGAACCCGGTCATGGTGCTCGACGAGATCGACAAGATGGGCCGCGGCTGGCACGGCGATCCGGAGGCAGCGCTGCTCGAGGTGCTCGATCCCGAGCAGAACGTGCGCTTCACGGATCACTACATGGAGATGCCCTTCGATCTGTCGGAGGTGCTCTTCATCGCGACGGCCAACGATCTCTCGACGCTCTCGCCTCCCCTGCGCGACCGTCTCGAGATCATCGAGGTCAGTGGCTACACCACCGACGAGAAGGTCGCCATCGCCGAGAAGCACCTGGTGGTGCGCGAGGTGAAGAAGACCGGACTGCCCGACGGCTCGGTGGTCTTCACCCCCGAGATCCTCTCGCTCATCGTCCGCGAGTACACCCGTGAAGCGGGGGTGCGGCAGCTGGGCCGAGAGATCCAGAAGGTGGCGCGCTCGCTCGCCCTCGAGGTCGCTCGCAAGCCCGGTGACGGAGCGGTCGTCGAGGTGACCGAAGAGCAGATCCGAAAGACGCTCGGCAAGACCAAGTTCATCTCGGAGATGGCGGAGCACGACAACGATCCTGGTATCGCTGCTGGCTTGGCCTGGACCCCGGTCGGCGGCGAGGTGCTCTACATCGAGACCACCAAGATGCCGGGCAAGGGACACATCGAGATCACAGGTCAGCTCGGTGACGTGATGAAGGAGTCGGCGCGCGCCGCGATGGCGTACGTCCGAAGCCACGCGGAGGAGCTCGGCGTGGACACCGAGCGCCTCGAGAAGCTCGACATCCACATCCACGTGCCCGCGGGCGCCGTCCCCAAGGACGGTCCCAGCGCCGGTATCACCATGTTTACCGCGCTCGCGTCGCTCTTGAGCGGTCGCCGGGTGAAGAGTGATCTGGCGATGACGGGCGAGGCCACGCTGCGCGGACGGGTGCTCCCGATAGGCGGCGTGAAGAGCAAGGTGATGGCCGCGCACCGCGCGGGCTTCCGCAAGGTGATCCTGCCCAAGCTCAACGAGCGCGACTGGCCCGAGGTCCCCGAGCAGGTGCGCAACGAGATGGAACTCATCACCGTCGAGGACATGAGCGAGGTCCTCGGCCACGCGCTCGAGCTCGAGACCGTGTCGCCCCCGCCCACCACGCCTTCGAGCGGCTCAGGCACCACGCCCTCCGCGGCAGCCTGATCGCGTGAAGCGCGCCTGATCTCAGGCACACATGACACGGCCTCTCCCGAACTCGGGAGTGGCCGTCGTCCACGGCATTTCGCTGCGCCCGTGGACCGCGCCTCCGGGTCAGCGGCAACCCGACATGTGGCAGCGGTCGGACCCCGTGCACATCATTCCACACGATCCGCAGTTCGCGTCATCGTTGTCGACGCGGGTCTCGCAACCATCGGAGACGGTGGCGTTGCAATCGCTCCGTCGGTCGTCCGCGCACGCGGTGATGCGGCAAACGCCGTCCCCGCAGCTCGTCGTGGCGTTCATCGCACCGCACACCCGATTACAGTCCCCACAGTTGGCGTTGGTCCGGATGGATCGCTCGCAGCCGGTCACTGCCATGCCGTCGCAGTCAGACCAGCCGGTCTCGCACGACTCGATGGTGCACCCACTGGGGGTGCAGCGCGAGGTGGCGTGATCGAGCGTGCAGGTGCAGGCCGCGTCCGCGCCACCGATGTCTGGCTCGCCAGCATCGCGGCGGCCGGCGTCCATCGCGTCGGGGAGGTTGGTATCGTTTACCGCGGCATCGTCCAACGCGGCGTCGCTCGCGATGGCATCTGGCCCGGCGTCGTCGACGGTGCTGCCATCGAGGGTGCCTGCGTCCAGCGGATGCTCACCGGTCCAAGGGGGGAGAGCGGAGGGGGGCAGCGCGCTGCTGACGCAGGCCCCGGCGACGCACGTCGATTGCTCCGGGCACAACACACCTTCGCAGACCCGCAACAGATCCATTCGCAGCTCGCGCACCTCTCCCGGGACGAAGGACACCACCGCGCTGCGGGACACCACCAGCGTGCCTCCGCGCGTGCCTCGAACGTCGAGCCGCAGGGGCCCGAGCGGCCCGCCGCGATGCACCAACCCAAGCGAGACCGGCAGGGCCGGTCGCATCGAGCGGACGGGGTCGTGCTCGCCGACAGGCGTCATCACGGTGATCTCCACGGCATCGAGCTCGCTCGGGACCGCGTAGTCGGAGTCGACGACGACCACGATCTCGGTCAGCGCCGGAGCGCAGCCCGCGGCGAGCACCATCACCAACAGACACAGCCCGCGACTCATCGACCCACCTCGATCACCCCGAGGTCACCGCCGATGGGCGTGGCCTGAGACGGGAGCGCCAGCACCAACACGATGGTGAGGGTACCGGCCAACAAGACGACGCCCCCCGCCGTGCCGAGACCGACGACCCACGGATCGGGGCCGCGTTCGGGCGCCATTGGTGCCACAGGTGCCGCCGCGATGTCCCAGCCCCGCGTCGAGGGACTGCCTCCCCGGGAGTCGTCGGTTGGCGAAGGACTGAGCGTGACATCGCGCGACGATCCCGGCGCGAGCACCACCCGTTCCGACAGCGGATCGCGCCCTGCGATGTGAACCGCGACCACGTGAGCACCTGAATCCCGAGGGATCGGTGCATCCGCCAAGGCCCAGGAGATGGCGTGTCCATCGATCCGGACCTCGGCATGGCGCCGGTCGCCGACGAAATGTAGACGAATCCAGGCAATCCGGGGCTCGGTCTCCTCCAGCGTCACGCGCGCGTTCGCCCTCGCGTCCTCGGGAGCGGACGAATCACGCACCACCTCCCTCAAAAGCTCTGTCGCTTCGACCACCCGTCCCAGGTGGCCCAAGGCGATCGCGAGGTTCAGCCGAATGATGGGCGATGGACGAAGCGCCAAAGCGCGGCCAAATTCGCTCGCGGCCACGTCCCAATGCTCCGCGTCCACCTCGGCAAGACCGCTCTCGAAGAGAGCGCGCGCCGCGGCGCTTCGAGTCGCTTCGCCTTCTTGGGCCAGCGCGTCCGGTGGTCCCACAGGTGAGGCGAGGATCATCAGGAGCAAAAGAAGGAAGGTGGCGGGGCGAGCGAGGCGGTCAGGCATGGGTCTTGAAGACGACCCTTGCAACAACCGTGACCACTGAGATGACAGACCGGCCCGCCCTCACCGTCCTGGACGGGAAGTACGAGCTCGGTGAGGTCCTCGGTACCGGGGGCATGGGCACGGTCTACCGAGCCACGCATCTGGTGCTCGGGTGTCCTGTCGCGGTGAAGCTGATGCACGGGACTACCGACGCGAGCACGACTGGACGCTTTCTCCGGGAGGCCCGCCTAGCGGCCGCCGCGCGACACCCCAACGTGGTGAGCATCCTGGACTTCGGGACCACCCCAGAAGGCGCGCCGTTCATGGTCATGGAGCTCCTCGAAGGAAAGAGCCTCGCGGACCTCCTGGATCACGGCCCGCGTTTGAGCGTGGAAGCGCAAGTCGCGATCATCGAGCAGGTGCTGTCTGGACTGGATGCCGTCCACCGTGCAGGCATCGTGCACCGCGATCTCAAGCCCGCGAACGTGTTCGTGACGCATCTCGAAGATGGTCGCCCTTTTGCGCGCCTCCTGGATTTCGGGATCTCGTTCTCTATCACCCCAACGGCCGAGCTCGAGCGAGGCCGGTTCGGGACCGATACCCACGACATCATCGGCACCCCCGAATACATGTCCTTCGAACAGGCAGAGGGACGAGCCGACGTGGACGTGCGCGCTGACGTGTACGCGGTGGGCGTGATGCTCTACGAGATGCTCTCGGGCGGTCAGCTGCCCTACAGCGACGTCAACCCCGGCGCGGTGCTCTTCAAGATCTTCAGCGGCAATCACGTCCCGCTGGCGATGCTCCGCCCCGACCTCCCCGAGCTGTCCGCCGTGGTGGCGCAGGCGCTTCAGAGCGACCGCGACAACCGTCCTCCTACGGCCCGCGCGTTTCGGCGCGCCATCCTGCAGGCGCACGGGCGTTACGAGCGCTCCGATCCAGAGATAGAGATAGAGCTGTCGGACCCGGCGCCCGCGGCTCCCCTGGTCTCGACCCCGGACCGGCCCACGCTAGACGCCGATTCGCTGGGGCACACGCGCTCCAGCATTCCCATGGTACGGCGGTGGAGGACACCCATGGTGCTCGGGCTCATGGGGATCGCGGCGACGGTGATCGTAGCGGCGATCGCCGCGGGTACGCCTGGCTCGGCTATCGCGGGCACGCCTGGCTCGCGTGCCCTCTCACCGGACGGGTCGTCCTCGGGCATCGCAGTTGGATCGGCCGACGCCATGACGACCGTGAGCATCGCGAGCGTTCCGAGCGCGCCGGACATCGAGGACCCGAGTCCGGATTCCGGAGGCGAGGAATCGCCACGTGAAGAGGACATTCGAGCCGCAGCGGTTCGCCCCGCGCCCCTGGCAGCGGCCTCGCGACCCGCGGTGCGCGCGTCGCGGCCCGAGCGTGCTCACCGGCGCGCCGGCGAGGTGATCCGCCAGCTGGACTTCTGAGCGCTCGAACTCGATATCGTCACCCCGCCGACTGCCCTTTCGAGCGGATCCGGCAGGGCGCCCTCCGGCGCAGCGCGAGCGGGGCGATGTCCTCATCCATCGCGCAACGGTCGCCGAAAGCATCGCGCAACGGTCGCCGAAAGTGGTGCGCACAGCAAGGTCTCCCGCGGCGCTATCTTCGCGCGCATGACCCACCGAACCGGAATTCAGATCGTCGAGTCGTTCTTCGCCGCCGCCACCGCGTTCGACATGGACGCCGCGTTCGCGCACTTCACCGACGACATCGAGTACCAGAACGTGCCGCTGCCGCCCGACCGTGGTCGCAAGTACGTCGAGCGCACGCTGCGTGCGTTCATGAAGGTCGCGAACGTCTTCGAGGTGAAGATGCACCACATCGCGGAGACGGAAGGCGTGGTGCTCACCGAGCGCACCGACATCCTCCGGGGGCCGCTGCTCGATACGGAGTTTTGGGTGTGCGGCACGTTCGTCATTCGAGGCGAACGCATCGCGGTGTGGCGCGACCGTTTCGATGTCGGGCAGGTGACCAGTCAGATGCTCACCTCGCCGCTGCGCAAGCTCGCCCGCCGCGCCGGCCCCCCGCACCGGAGTTCGCCGGGGCTCGAGCCCGCGCCTTTCTTCGTGGGGCGCAGTGCCGTGCTCGACACCGAGTCGAGTGAGATCGCTTGGTACGACGTAGGCATCGGCACCGCGTGGCACTTGGTCGGGGACGCTCCCGAAGCGCTCGCCGAGCGCTGGGTTCCGGATGCATCCCAGTTCCGCCTGCTCTCCGACCGCAGCGTGGTGATCGTCGATGCTCGATCGGTTCACGTCCACCCGGACGTCGTGCTCGAGAGCGAACTGGCCGTCGAGATGGTCAACGGGACGACAAGCGAGGACCTCTGGGTGGTCGCCGACGGGCGAGCTAGCATCCGTCGCTGCCGTCTCGACGCCGCCGGCACGACGTCCTGCGAGGACATTCCCGCCGCAGACGCCGAGCGGTTCTGTGTGGCCTCGGACGGCGCGGTGTACTTCGCGAGCGACACGTCGCTATGGCGTCACGACGTGGTGACCACGACCGTGGGCTCGCTGTCCGAGCCGCTCCAGGCGATCCGCTGCACCGACGATGGCCTGCTGGGCTGGGGAGTGCACACCATCGTCTGGGAGTTGAGCGACGGGCTGCGCTCGTACGATGCGCCTGCGCCGACGACGGTAACGGCTGCGGATCGGCCAGGCGACGACGTGTTCGTTTCGACCCGCGAGCAGGAGCAACCACCACCGAGCGGCGAGCGCGGCGCTGTGCTGGGGTGCGAGACCATCGTCACGACTCCGTGTGAAGGTGTCTACGGCCCGCCTGGATTCGAGCCCTGGAGTCAGTACGTGTTGACGCGGGTCGTCGAGCCATCGAGCGGTCCCGCTCGGGAACTCGCTCATCAGGACTGCGTCCCGCCTGCGGAGTGCTGGCGCGACACCATTCGAGAGATCGCGGTCGACCGCGCACGGGTCCTGCTGCTCGGCACCAGCGCCTGGTCGCTCCCGCTCTGAGCGCACGCCGGACACTTCAGCGCTCGAAGGGGTCAACATCCACGAGCCGAATCGCAGGTATCCGGAGCCGGCCGTGTACGTTCCTTTGAAGTGGATGATGGGTATGTAGAGCAGGCCGCCGACGGCGAATCGGATCTTGGTCTGCGTGTGCGCGACCAGGAAGGCGCCCATCAGTCCGGCGACCGCGCCCGAGGCCCCGATGACCGGTGTCAGACCGTGAGGATCAGCGAGGGTGTGGGCGACCACGGCGGCGAGGCCCGAGCCGAAGTAGAGCGCGAGATACGCCCAACGGCGCCAGAAGCACTCCAGTACTCCGCCGGCGATGAAGAGAAAGAGCATGTTTCCCGAGAGGTGACTCCAGTCCGCGTGGAGGAACATCGACGTGATCGCGTGCAGGGCGTTGGGGTGTCCGGGCCGGTAGCCCCAGCGGAAGGCGGGCGCCCGATGGAGCACAGCGATCACATCGCGCACCGCCTCGCCCAATGCGACATCACCCTCGCTGGGGCGTCGGGTGGGGCTGGTGTCGATGAGCGGCCGCAGCATCGGATCGAGCCGCTCGGGAAGTCCGTCGACGGAGAACGTCGCGCGCGCGTCGGGATCGGTGCGCGCCACGGCGTTCATTCGGGCCACGGCGGCGTCGAGATCGTGGCTCGCGCTCGGCAGTGCACAGCGCGATGAGACCGAACGTCATCCACGGCCGGTCATAGACGGGTTGGCCGTGCCCGATGGGCAAGACGAACAGGAGCGGCGCCATCGCCGCAGCACGATACGCGACCAGGCATCGGGAGGGGAAGCGCTCCACACGAGGTACCGCCAGGCCCTCAGTGCGCGAGACGCGGCCTGTACTACGCTCGCCGGCCATGCTGCTACGTCGCCCGTCCGGTTCCACTCGCCTCGCGCTGCTCGCGCTCAGTACCACCACGCTCGGCGCGTGCGGCCTGTGGACGTCGGGGCCCGACGGCGATGCGCTGCGCGCGCGCGCTTCGGATCACGAGGAGCGCCTGGTGGTGGTGGAGTCGCAGCGCGATCTCCTCAATACGGAGATGGAGAGCGCACGGAGCACGATGGCGGAGCTCGAGGCGGTGCTCACCCGCGCCACCGAGCTGGTGACCCGCAACTCGGCCGATACCGGCGCGCAAGTCGAGACGCTCGCCGCGCAGATCATGGCGCAGGAGGGCACCATCGCGGAGCTGCGCAACGAGATCGAGCGGCTGCACACCGAGTTCTCGGAGATGGAGCACGACTACGAGGATCGGATGAGGAAGCTGGCGCGGCGCGCGGGTCTCGACGAGGCCCTGGCCGAGTCCGAGATCCCAGGTATGGCGGATGAGATCTACCGGCAGGCGACCGCAGCGTACGAGGCGCGCGAGTTCTCCCGCGCGCGCGCGCTCTACCGAGCGTTCGTCACCCGGCACGCCGCCGACAACCGCGCCGACGACGCGCAGTTCTACGTGGGCCAGAGCTACCTGCTCGAGGATCGCCCCGCGACCGCGCTCGGCGAGCTGCGGCGCGTCGTCGCCGACTTCGCCAGCGGCGACCGGGTGCCCTACGCGCTCATGTCGATGGGTGATGCCTTCTGGCGCCTTCACGCGTGCGACGAAGCGCGGACTGCCGTCGAGACGGTGACGACGGGCTTCCCTCGCTCGCCGGTAGTGGGCGAGGCCCGCACCCGCCTGCGCGAGTACCGCAGTCCGCCGCGCGGCTACTGCGAAGCCGGCGCGCGCTGAGGAGTCGCTCGCCCGGGTTCGCTCCGTGCCAAACACCGTCCGTTCATCGCGCTACGTCGATCCAGCCGTGGCCCAGGCATCGACGCTGTCCGCCGCGCCGTAGCGCGAACAGATGCACCCACCCATGTTCGACCAGCTGTCGAACATCGGGATGCTCGACGAGCACGTGCTCGATGGCTTCTTCGCTGGCCTGGACCACCACGTGGAGCCGCACGGGCTCGTGGAACGAGGACGCTCCGTCGTGCACCGATTGCAGCGGCAGCCCGGTGCGGAGGTCCCCGCCGTACCCCTCCAGAACGCCGATGGCGCCGACGACGTTGTGCAGTGTTTTGTTGCCCGAGCCGTAGCGCTCGGGGTCCACCGTGGAAGCGTAGTACTGGAGGTTGATCCAACTGGCCACGATCATCGGCGCGGTGAGGATGAGCTCGAGCGTCTTGAGATCGTCGTCTCTCTCGGAGTCGTAGTCGTGCAAGAAGGCTCGGCCTCGTAGAGAGAAACCCCGGGTCACCGCCCGCGGCGCCGCGATGAAGAAGGCGTTGCCAGCCAGTCCCCACTCCGGCCTCACCTGCGCCCAATCTCGGCTCCTCGCGACGATTGCGCTTTCGCTCGCCTCCGAGTGAAGGGCGGGGGCACGCTCCGTTCGGGCCGTCGCTCCGGCCGCCCGAAGGTCTCCGCGGAGGCAGTCCAGTCGATACTGGTGCGTCGCAGGTACCGAGTCGGTGTCGAAAAGCTCCACCTGGTCCGTGGTGGTGTCGTGAAGGGCAGCGACGAACACGGTGTCCGTCGGGACGTGCAGCCCGAGGTCCCGAAGGCCCGCCCGCACCTGGGGATCGTTCAGGAGTGTCGCGGCGACGCGCGCATTCGGATCGCCCGCGTGTCCACCGCACGCCCCGCACTGCAACCCGGATGCGTGCGGGTTGTTGCTGTTCGTGCTGCCGTGGGCGACCAAGACGACCACCGGCGCGAGTCGATCGTGGAGCGAGGTGCCGCGGAGAATGCCAGCCGCAGTAGCGACGCGCTCTTGGAGAGACCACCCCTCGAGACGAATCCGCACCTCCTGCGGGTCAGACTGACGGACCGGTTGGGTGAGGCCCAACGCGTCCGTCACGAGCTTGCCCAGCGTCAGCCCCCCCAGCGTCTCCACGTAGGCCAGCGCGCCTACGGTCGATCGCTTGAACGCGGAGAGGAGTCCAGCGTCCCTACGCGCGTGCGAGCGCGCCTCGTCCGCATTCGCGGTGCCTTCGTCCCGAAGGCCCACCTCGCGAACACAAAACTTCGGCTGCAAGAGAACCGGGCAGTGGGCCACTGCCTCGGACTGCCCCAGTGGCGCACAGGCGAGGGCCACCCCGAAGAATCCCGCGAAGCCGACGGTCTGCGTAGCTTCGGACGTGCTCTCGAGAGCCCGTCGGAAGACCTCGGATCGGACATCGATGCAGAACACCGCCTGCACCTGCGGCCGCTCCGCTGGGGCCGCTGCAGCCCAGCGGAGTTGGGGAAGGACGCTCCGCTGGAGCGCATGCTCGCTCGCCTCCAACAACGCGAGATCGATGCTGAACTCCCGATCTGGCACCAACACATCCAGTGGAGACATCGCTCGAGCCGCGACACCCCACGCCTCTCGGGTTCGAGCCTCGGTGCACACGGCGAACAGGCCCACCTCCCAGGCCAGGCGCATGGCGAGGAGGTCCACGACCGCGGTGTCGTCCCCGCTCGTCCAGCCCCGGTACCGTGCGTAGCTGGCCCATCCCTCGACACTCGCGAGCGCCCGATGGAGGTAGCCGCTCGCCGCGGACTCGGGCACCTCCAGAAGGACGAGTGCGTGCGATATCGTCGCAAAGGCGTCGGTGGGAAGGGCGGAGAACGCACGCCGTGCGGCTCCCCAGCCGAGCACATCCGGCGTCCGATCGCTGGCCGCCCACGCCCGCCACGCCGCGTACAGTGGTTGGTCTCGATACGGCATGACCCAACTCGCCTGTCCTTCATCCCAGTAGCGGGCGCAGAACCGTGAGAGTTCGTCCGTCACGGTCTCGGTGACCTTCTCGCCGCGCACCCGCTCCATCACGTCTGCGAAGGTGGACACCGCCACCTCCGTTCGCGGGCGTGCGGTGCCGAGCGCGCGTTGGACGGCTCCGAAGGGAGGTACACTCTCGCCTCGCGCGGCGAGCGCCGCGAGCCCCGCCCGGAGACAGCTCTCGTCGAACGCTCCTTCTGCGAATCGGGTGGCGTAGTAGGCCCGCGGCATGAAGACCCGCGCACCCGTCGTCCGCCCGAGACGCACCGCGGCCGAGAGCAGGGGCTGGTCGGCAAGCCCCAAGAACGGATTCACAGCGACGAAGCGGTCCAGGGGCCAGAGCGGCGCGATGCGGTGAACGACGCTCGCGATCGTGGCTCGCAGCGCACTGCCGTGCTCGGCCGAGCCCATTCGCGCGTCGCTCACCGCGGTCGTGGACGCGTCACCGTCCCCCCTGCGGCCGGCCGGTGGCGAAGTGGCGACACGCGGTGACACGGTTGACTCGAGAGCACCCATGGCGTGCGAAGGGGATAGTGTCGTTGCAGTCATGCGTGGTTCCTCAGGAGGCGATTGGTGTACCCGTTGATGTAGAGTCCGTTGGCCAAATGAACTTGCCCTCGTTCGAGGATGGCTCGCAGTCGTCCAGGCGCCGGTGGCTTCGCGGTGACGAGGGTGTTGGCGGCGAACGTAGCGACTGCGAGGGCGGCCAGAACCGCGTCGAACGAGTCCGGGTGACGCGTCGTGGGCGCGAGAAGCCAGAAGGCCGCAAGCTGCACGAAGCCGTACACGCACGTGAGAATCAGGGTCTCGCCCACCACGCGAGCGACGGGGAGCCCCGCACCGAGCCTCTGGGCGGCAGATTGCGAGAGGCCGAGAGCGAGGATCACGACGAGCGCCATCTCGCCCGGATGCGCCCTCGCTGAGAGCCCAGCTGCAAGGGCGACCGCCACTGCCATACTCGCCATGGTGAGCCCAGATGTCAGGACGAGCGCGAAGGACGGTCTCTCCGGCAACTCGGCACTCTGCTTCGCCGCGACCGCGCTCCCTGCGCTCAGGAACGCGTGCGCCTTGTAGAGCGAGTGCGCCACGATGTGCACGAGGGCCGCGGAGAAGACCCCGAGACCACACTGCAACATCATGAAGCCCATCTGCGCGGCGGTGGACCAGGCCAGCGCGACCTTCACGCTCGGCTGCGTGCGCATCACCAGCGACGCAAAGACCGCGGTGAAGCCGCCCACGATCGTCAACGCCGCGAGTGCCGGAGCCGAGAGTACGACGATGTCGCTCGTCCGAAGTACCAAGAACCCCCCCGCGTTGATCACCCCCGCGTGCAGCAGCGCAGACACCGGAGTTGGCGTCTCCATCACTTCGGTGAGCCAGCCATGGAAGGGAAACTGAGCGGATTTGAGGAGCGCGGCGCAAACCAAGAGAAGCCCGGCTGCCTGGAGCCCCATCGGAACATGCCCGCCCGAGACGGCGTACGACCGAGCAATCCCCGAGAGCGCTTCGACCTCGAGCGTCCCAGTCGTCACGCCGCACAGGGCCAGCGCCGCACACAAGCAGAGGTCACCGAGACGACTGATGAGGAACTTCTTGCGTGCAGCGAGGCGTGCCCGCGGTCGCTCGTCGTAGAAGACCAGGAGACGATGCAGACACAGACTCGTCGCCGTCCACGTCAGTGCGAGCAGCGCGAGGTGGCCCGACGACACCAAGAGGAGCACCGAGGCGAGCGTGCAGCCTAGCCAGCGCATGAAGCGTCCCTGCCCAGGGTCTCCGTCCAGGTAGCTCGCTGAGAACCGCACCACGACGGCGCCGACGAAGGCGACGAGGAGAGACATCGTCACGGAGAGGACGTCCAAACGGGTGGAGAGCCCGAGCCACGGTCCGCCCAGCACGGGGCTGGACATCGGGCCGTTGGCCACGATCGAGAGCGCTCCGAGCGCTCCCGTCACGACACCGAGCATCACGGCCCGGGACGTCCAGCGGGCGCGCTGGCCGGGGTTGCCGAAGGGCGCGGCCGCGACGATCAGGAGCGCGGTGGGGGCCAGAAGAAGAAGAAGCGGCGAGAGGGAGGGATGCATGGACCCCATTTCTGACCGGCCTAGTTGATTCGTTCCACTTCATTGATTGCAAGAGAACGTTCGTTCCAATAGAACATTCGGATGGCCGACCTGAACTACCACCACCTCCGGCTCTTCTGGGCCATCGCGCATGAGGGAAGCCTCACCAAGGCTGCACATCGACTTCATCTCTCGCAGTCGGCGCTCTCGGTGCAGCTGCGCAAGCTGGAGGACCAGATGGGGCACCCGCTCTTCGAGCGACGGGGGCGGGGGCTTCATCTGACCGAGGCTGGGCGCATGGCCCTCGATTGCGCCGACACCATCTTCGAGACGGGTGACGAGCTCCTCGGGGCGCTCGCGGGCCGGCCGGCGCATCGGCAGGTGCTTCGCGTCGGTGCCCTGACCACGCTCTCCCGCAACCTGCAGATGGAGTTTCTCCGGCCCTTGATCGCGCGGAGTGACGTGGGTCTCGTGGTGCGCTCGGGGTCGCTGCGAGAGCTGTCGACGCTCCTCCATGCGCAAGCGATCGACGTCGCCATCACCAACATGGCGCTACCCCGGGACGCCAAGACCGGCATGCATAGCCACATCCTCGACGAGCAGCGGGTGAGCCTCGTCGGTCGCCCGATCAAAGGGAGACGGTTCCGCTTTCCGGACGATCTCCGCGGAACACCCGTGATCCTGCCCAGTCACGACAGCGAGATTCGAGTCGCGTTCGATCGCGTTCTCGCGCTCGCGGAGATTCGGCCGACGATCGTGGCCGAGGTCGACGACATGGCGATGCTCCGACTCCTTGCGAGGGAGAGCGCGGCGGTGACCCTGGTGCCCCCGATTGTGGTCCGAGACGAGCTGAGCCGAGGGGAACTCGTCGAGCTCGCGCGGGTGCCGGACGTGAACGAGCGGTTCTATGGAATCGTTGCCGACCGCCGCTTTCCTCACCCGCTGCTCAAGGAGCTGCTGCGGCCGTTGCCCCTCGTACTGCGGCCCAAGCGGCTTCGTCCGAAGCGGTGAGATCTTCGCGAGCCCGCGCGAGACTACTCGTGCTCAGGACTCCAGCCACGGTGCCAACCGCAGTATCTCGGCGAAGAGCGCCCGCCAGGTCTCCCAGTCGTGACCTCCCGGTCGCCGCACCACTCGCCGCGTGGGCAGCGCCTCCGCGAGTACCTCGATGGTGTCTGCTGCGCCGTCCTCGGTGCCGAATGCGAGAACGATCACCGGGGGCTCATCGGGATCGCGAACCACTTCCGCGAGCCACGCCCAGTGAGTTCGCGGCTCGCGGAAATGGTGCGCGGGGTCACCCAGCTCGCCGCTGGCCCAGGCGTTCAGGCCGCCCGCGTCGCGCACCTCCGCCGCGGCTTCGTCGGATCTCGGTGGCACCCCAATCATCGGGGCAACGAGCACGATCCCGTCGACCTCGCGCGTGTTCTCCCGAGCCGTCCAGAGCGCGCCGTACCCACCGATGGAGAAGCCGACCAACCAGACGGTCGTATACCCCCGCGCGGACGCCGGACGTAGAACATCGTCGCGCATCCTTTCGGCGAGATTCCCCTCTCGATAGTAGGTAAAGTGCGCGTCGAGCAACAACAGATCGCAGGCGCCGTGCCACTGAATCCACTCCTCGACGATGCCCGCAGACTCGAAGGCATCTCGCGCGTCCCCAATTCCGGGGAGCATCACGAGGAGGCAGTCCCCAGGCTCGGACGAGCGCATCACATATTGCGCATTGATGGGTGCGGCGGCAGAACGCACGAACGCACAGCCGCCGGCGAGGCACGCCAGGAATGCCGCAGCAGTCCAAGAGACGGTCATCGTAGAGCGCTCCACGAGACGGCCTGCAAATGCCGATGGGTGGAGACGGAATTTCCGCGCTGCCACTCGTGAGTCTGAAGGACCATCATGGATGTCATGAAGCAAGACCCCGGCGGTTGGTTCGAGCTCGTGTCCGCGCAGGGGAGGGACGTCATCTACGATCTCGTGGTGTATGTTCTGTGGTCGGACGGGCGGCTCAGCCCGGACGAGCTGAGCGCCGCCCGCGCAGCCGCGCAGGCCCTGCGGATGAATCTGCTCGCTTTCACGGGGCTCTTTCATCTGTCTGGTCGAGCGTACGAGTCGTTGGGTCTCGATATACTCACTAGAGAGGAAGCTTCGATCGCGTACGCGTGCGCCGTCTGGATGGCGATGGCGGACACGGTCTTGGCCTCCGCCGAGCACGCCACCCTCCAGCGCCTACGGGATTCGCTCGCCGTCAGCACCGGTATGTCGTCGATGATCCACGCACTGGTCGCTCGACACGCGCGCGCACGCGACGGTCTGGTCTTTCCCCATGCCGACGAGCGGCAGGTGTCGCTGGAAGAACTGCTCGATGCCGTAGCCGCGGCTTCGATCACCACATGTCCCGGCCCCAACGAGGCCTGACTCATCGCCTATAGGTGATAGTTGCCGCGGTTCTCGATGTAGTGCGCCAATCGTTCACCGAAGGCCTGCCCCGCCAAGGTCTCTGCCTCCTCGTCGGTCGCTGCGACCGTAGCCTCCATCTCGAGCTCAGTTGTGACTCGGCCGGTGGTGCCATCCACGATCGCGACCGTTCCGGTCACGTGGGTCTCCGTGCCACGCCCAACGAACTCGAGCGAAGTGATCCGAAGGGTGTGCTCGTGCTCGCCCTCCACGGGCACGAGCTGAAAGTGCTCTGTGTTCTGTTCGAATTGGACTGCCATGGCTCGGGTGAACGCCGCGTGCTCGTCTACAGACGATGCGCCGGTCCCATCCCCGCCGGCGGTGAGCGAGACCTCGAGGGTCATGGGCCCTGGCTCATAACGCACGTTGGCGTCGCTGTGGACGACCCGGTATCCATGCGCTTCTCCCAGCGCACAACCAGTGAGCATCACGCCCCCGAGCATCGCGTACGTGAAGCGTGTCCCAATGCGGTCTTGCTGATTCATCGTCCTTCGTCCTCCGGTCCGTTGCTCATTGGCATCTCCGACGGCGGGACTCTGAGGCGCGGCCGAATCGATCGTAAGCCAGATAGTTTGACACCAACCCATCGGAAATTCCGATAGACGAAATGCGTCGCCCGACGGAGCGATCACGTGCCGGCGCTCGAGACGACAGACTCGCCCCGCTCGCGGCGCGCTATGGCCAGCGACCGGTGGCGGCGTGTACCCGGGCGTGGGCGAACTCGAGCTCGATCCGTGCGTCGACCCAGCTCGATGCGGCCTGGGCGGCGGTCGCCTCTCGAAGGTTCACGATGAGGAGCGTCGTCGCGCCCGCTTCGAAGCGGGCTCGCTCCGCGACGGCGACGGCCTCAGCGATGCGCTGGCTCTCCGTGGCGAGTTCGAGGCTCGCTTCGGCGGCGCGGAGGGCCGAGAGCGCGTCGCGTACCTCCAACGTGATCGTGTCGGACACCAAGGTTGCGTCTGCGGAGACGGCGCTCGCTTCGGCGACCGCGGCGTCGCGACGTCCCAGGCCCTCTCGGAAGAAGAGTGGCAGGCTGAGGGTCGCCATCCCGGCCAGCACCGGAGGCCCCAGGCGGTCGACCGTACTGTCGTTGCTGTCAGCTCCCACGTCCATCGACCCTGTGACGGTCACGTCCAAGCGCGGCAGCAGCTGGTTCTCCGCCAGTTCCGAGGCGACGACGGCGCTTCGAAGGCGGGCGCGCATCCGGGCCATCTCGGGTCGAAACTCGAGGGCCAGTGCGAGCGCCTCGGCCTCGTCGATGGCGAGAGGTTCACTCGAGCCGTCCAGGCCTGGATAGCGACTGGCCGCTGCCACCAACGGGGCTCCGTCCTCCGAGCGGAGATAGAGCGATAGCGCGATGGCGGCGCGTTCGACCGCGCGCATCGCCGCTACGAGACCCTGCCGACGCTCCAGCACGGCGCGCCGGTTCTCGAGGTGTTCGATCGCTGCGAGCGCGCCCGCGGCCACCCGGCCGGCGAGTTGTCCATCGCGATCCTCGGCGAGGGTGAGGAGCGCCTCCGCAATTTCGAGCTTCCTCCCGGCGGCGACCCAGCGGAGGTAGCTCTCCGTCGCCGCCAATCGCAGGCGTAGCGCGTTGGCGTCGAGCTCCGCGCGGGCCACGTCGGTCGCGAGGCCAGCCCGCTCGATGCCCGCACGACGTGGGTCGGTCCAGCCATCGCGGAGAAGCGGGACCATGAGACCTGCGCGGAGTTCTCCTCCGTCGAGCGTCTCGTCTTCGCCGTAGTAGGCGGGGAAACGCTCGCCGTCATCGACCGCACGCCCGATGCGGTACCCCACCATGAGCGAGGCACCGTAGAGCGGTGTCGCTTGAGTCACCGAGATATCCAGTCGACCGTACTCGTAGTACCCCAGCGCGGACACGGTGCCGCGCGCTGCCAGGATGGGATCGAATCCGCCGTCCGCGGCGAGGGCCAACCCCTCCGCAGATCGTACGCGTTCGGCGAAGGCCTCGAGCGCGGGATGGTGCCGTTCGACCGACGACAGCACCTCATCGAGGTGCAGCGGGCGACCCCCTCCAAGCACCATGTGCGGGGACATCGGCCTGAGTGGCTCGAGCTCGTAGCCGTCCGGAAACCGAGCCGTGCCAGCCTGCGCCAGACCCGGCGTCGGTACGACTAGGAGACACAGCGCGAAGGAGCTCACCCAGGCTGGGCCGCGGAGCCGACGACGCCAACCCGGACGCATCTCGGCTGCCATCAATAGCCTCCTTCGGCATCATCGGCGTACTCACCGCCGCCATAGCTTCCGCCGTAGCTGCCCCCGCCGTAGCTGCCGCTGCCTCCGCCGCTGTAGCGGCTCGTCCCTGGGCTCGGCGCGCTGGTGCGCGCTGGTCCGGTGACGGGGTGTGGCTGAATCGTGGGTGGGAATCCGTTGAACTGCCGCCAGAGCTCGAATCCCAGGCTCACGCGGCTCAGCAACACCCACCCATTGGCGCGGACGCCTTGGCGCAGATATCGGGTCTCCGGCCACGACTCGTCTGCCGGATCGGGCGTGACGACGATGCGGAAGTTACCGCGGCCGTCATCGGTGGCGTCGACGAACGAGACGACGCCGCCGAAGCTGCCCACGGCGACCGACGGCCAGCCGGTGAACTGCACGGCGGGCCAGCCCTCGAATTGTAGGCGCGCCAGCTCGCCGGCGGTGATGAGCGAGGCGTCGTTGCCATCGATCCAGAGCTCGACCGCGCGATCCTCGGTATCGGGGACGAGGACCAGCAGTGGATCCCCCGCATTGACCTGCTCGCCGCCCTGGTTGGCGAGGATTCGGAGCACCGTCCCGGCACGAGGCGCCACGATGCGCTGTGTCGCCTGGCGGGCGACCCGGGTCTCTAGCCGCAGCAGCGCGGCTTCCGCGTTCTGCAGATCGGTCTCCGCGGACGCGAGGGACGCAGCAGCGTTCTCACGTTCGGCATCGCGGCTCGCTCGCGCTTGCTCGAGAGAGGCTCGAGCTGCCTCGAGCTCGCCTCGGGCTGCGTCACGGCTCGCACGCGCGCTGCCTCGTGCCGTCCGAGCGCGCGCTTCTGCGAGGATGGATAGCTCCAGATCCCTCTGAGAAACCAAGCCTTGATCGACCAACACCCGGTGGCGCGCGAGGTTGAGGATCTGGGTGTCGAGGTCAGCCTCGGCCGCCACGACCGACTGCTCCGCAGATTCCAGACGGTCGGAGGCCACACGAACTCTCGCCTCGGACGCGCGTACCGATCCCTCCTGCGCCCGCCCCACGGAGTCCAGACGTAGCCGAAATGCCTCGACGCGGTCGCGGTAGCTGCTGACCCTGGATTCGGTGAACTCGAGCTCTCGTTCGAGACGACTAGTCAGGTCGGGGTCGTTGTCGGAGAGATCGAGGAGGTCGTCGCCGGCCTCCACGTGCTGACCTTCTTGGACCCAGAAGCGGCTCACCCGTCCTGCGATCGACGCCTCGACCGTCTGTTGCCGCTCCAGGGGTGCGTACGCGATCACCCGCCCGCTGCCGGTCACGCTCTGCTGCCATGGGGCCAGCGCGGCGGCCAGCGAGCACGTCACGAACGCGAGCGCCAACGCACGAGCGACCTGCCGCGCACCCCGTGGAGGAGGGACCAGGCGCATCACCGGGAGCGTGCCCTGGGTCCGGAACGCGCCCATCTCGGGAGCACCGCTCATCGTCGTCCCTCAGGCAAGAGAGAAGGGCGCCTGTCGTCGTCGTGCACCACACCTCGATCGATCAAGAGCACCTGGTCACACCGCTCGTGAAGGATCGGATCATCGGATACGACCAAGAGGGTCCACTGACGCGTAGGCGCGCACAGCATGTCGAAGACCTCCCTCCTGAGGGTCGGTTGCAGTCCATCGAGCGCGTCGTCGATGACCAAGAGACCGGGCTCCGAGGCGATGGCGCGCGCCACCACGATACGAGCCCGCTCGCCGGGAGAGAGCGGCTCCCCCGTCGCGCTGAGGAGGGTCTCGAGGCCCGCCGGAAGGCGGTCGACGGCGTCGAGCAGGCCGACTTGGTGCAGGGCGTCGCGCGCTTCCTGGAGGCCGATCTTCGCCCGTCCCATCCGCACGTTCTCGAGCACCGTCCCAGGCACGATCGCCGCCGTGCGCACGACGGCGATGCGCTCGCGCAGCGCGCCGAGGTCGAGAGAGCGGGTGTCCCAGCCGTCGACCGCGATGCGACCACTCCCGGGCTCCCGGAGCGCCGCGACCAGCTCGACGAGCAGCGACTTGCCGCTTCCGTCGGCGCCCACGAGCGCGGTGCGTGAGCCCGGCGAGAGACGGAAGCTCGCACCGTGAAGGACGTCTGGGCCGTTGGTGTACCCAGCGGTGAGGGCCTCGGCGAGGAGCTCGATGCCACCCCGCTCGATGCCACCCCCTGAGCGTGCCGTTCCGCGGGCGCCTCCGGACCGCTCCGTGGGGAGATCGAAGAGCTGGCCGAGCTTGTCGAGCGAAGCGAGCAGATCGTAATAGGTCTCGAGGTGCTTGCCGAGCTTGGCGACCGAGGCGACGACGACCGTCACGATGAGCTCGGCTGCGACGAGCTGTCCGAGCGTGAGTTGCCGTTCGACCACCAGCCAGCCGCCGATCCCGAGGATACTCGCGCCCGCGAGCGCCTGCAGGGTGAGCACCAGGACGAACTGCCTGAGCACGATGGAGAAGTGCGCCTTCCGGGCGTCGAGCCAGCTCTGGGTGAGCGCGTCTGCGCGGATCTCCGCGTACTCGATCCCTCCTCCGAGCTTGAACGCCAAGTCGTGGCGCCCGAGCTCCTCGAGCCACGCTGCGATCTTGTACTTCTGCTTGGACTCGACGATGGCCGTGCGAGGTCCGCCGCGGCCCAGGAGGGCCACCACGAACACGGCGACGATCAATACCAGGTCGAACGCGAAGAGCAGCGGATGGTAGAAGGCCAGGACGATCATTCCGACACCCACGGTGAGGATGATCTCCAGCCCATCCAGCAGCAGACTCGAGGCGGCCTTCTGAACCGTGACCACGTCGAAGAAGCGGTTGGCGAGTTCGGCGCCATCGTGGCCATCGAGCGCATCGCGGCGTGCTCGTGGCAGGCGGCGTGAGAGATCGTTCACCACCCGCACGAAGATTCGCCGCTGCAGGACCTCCACGACCCAGTACTGCAGGCCGCGCAAGGTCGCCGAGAAGGTCAGCGCCCCGAGCAGCAGGAGCGACAAGACCACGAGTGGCTGCAGCAACGTACCGAATGCCACGGTGTTGACCAGCGCTTGGATCGCCACGGGGGTCGTGAGTCCGAGCAATCCGACGAAGACGGCGTAGACCAGGACGGTGAGCAGATCGTGGCGCTCGAGGCGCATCCACGACCAGAGGCGCGCGCGGGGGGTGGGGTGCTCATCGCGGGTGACGTCAGCGAGCGGAGCGTCGACGACCAACCACCGGGTACGCCCATCCGGCGTCGAACGAAGGAGTGTCGCGAGGTCGGCAATCGACAGCCACCGCGGCGTGTCCTCGCCGACGGTCTCCACTCGCACCCGTCGGCCTTCGACCGCCAGCAGGAGCACCGCTCGGATCGTGTCGCCGTCGCGAAAGACCGTGACCACGGGCTGGCCAGGACCCACGCCGGCCACGACGTTCGCGGGGCTCATGTCGACTGCGCTCGCGCTCAACCCCAGCCGTCGACACCCCTCGGCAATCTCGTCGATCCACCCGGCGTCAGTGACGTCCGCGCATCCGACGGCGCACTCGATGGCCACATCTCGCACGCGCTCAGGCAGCGCGCTGACCCCGACCGCGGTGAGAATCCGCGAGAACAGCAACGCTGCTTCGCTCGAGGCAAAGCCGGAGGCGGGCGCGGGGCCATCTGCGGGGCCATCTGCGGGGCCATCTGCGGGGCGACGGTTGGACCCGTCGTTGGGGTCGGGGGGAGTGGGAATACCAGACACGCGCGCTCTCTTGTGGGGCCCAAGTCTGCCGTGTGCCAGCAGATACTTCCAGTGCGACCCATCGGCATTCTCGATGAATTAGTCAGGTGCCTCCGCTTTCTGAAACAGCTTCCTCCTCGCGCTCTCTCCGATCGCGATGACGGCGGGGTGCGACAACCGGCGCTCCACCGTGTGCGCATAGAACCGCTCGCGGATGTCGGGCGCTCGCCCGATGCACGTCACCGCGTAGTGCTTCATGATCTCGCGCTCGATCACCGTGGGGCCTGCGAACACGCCCTCGCCCCGCTCGCCGAACACCTTCAGCAGCGCGCTGTCTTCGAACTCCCCCACGATGTGCGGGGTGATCGCGTGCTTGACGAGGTAGCGGTCGAGCGCGGAGCGCAGGAAGGACCCCCGCAACGGCACCAGGAGCGGCTGACCGTCCAAGCACCCCGGGAAGGGCCCGTTCAGCGTCTTTCGGAGCCTCGGGGCCGCGAAGAAGCTGACGCCGCTCTCGCCCAGGAGGTGGTTGAACGCCCGCAGGATCCCGCCAGGCGGCAGCGGCTGGTCCGAGAGCACCACGTCCAGATCGTGGGTCGCCAACTGGGCGAGCAGCCGCTCGGTCCGGTCCTCGTCGACGACGAGCTGGACCGGCTGAGCCATGCGCAGCGCAGGCTCGAGAATTCGGTACGCGACGAGCTTGGGCACCACGTCCGAGACCCCGACGCGCAGCTTCACGGGTCTCCCGGTCGGTCGGCCCTTCACGGTGCCGAGCAGCTCACGACCGAGGCGAAAGATATCGTCGGCGTAGGCAAAGACGACGTGTCCGACCTCCGTGAGCGCCAGATGCCGACCCTTCTTCACGAAGAGCTTCTCGCCCAGGGCGTTCTCCAACGCTCGGACCTGGCCGGAGACCGTGGGCTGTGCGAGGCGCAGGACCTTTGCCGCGCGCGCCACCGTGCCCTCCTTCGCGACCATCCAGAAGTAGAGCAGGTGGTGGTAGTTGAGCCATTCCATCGGTCGACAGGGTACGCTGCTACGTCGGTTCGCGGACGCCCTCGATCACGGGACCACACACGCGGTGCGCTCGATGGACGCTGCCCCGCCACGAAGATCGCGGACCACCCACCAGAAGTGCACGACGCGCCCGGTGCTCGGCACATCGTCCGGGTCCGGGGCGAGCCAATCGATCGTGCTGGGATCCGTGGTGTCTTCGAGGCCCTCGATGGCAGAGAACTGACGGGCGAGGATGCCGGCGGTCACGTAGTGAGAGATCTGCACGACCTCCCGCGCATCCATGGGCGGCGCCCCGCCGAAGAGCACCGCTTGGTACCGTTCGCGATCATCCGGCGTGCTGGTGATCTGCAACGTCCAGGTGCGCTCCTCTTCGGGGACCTCCTCGCCGTCGCGCAGCACGGGTGGGAGGGCGATGTGAGGCAGCGATGGGTCGTCCACGGCGAGCGCGCAGTCGTCCCGAACAGCGCCTGGTGGCGCCCAGGTCGCCGTCGTCCCGTCGGGTGCCACCAGAGAGATGGTCTCGTCGTCGAGGCTCGGATGTCGGTTGGCGCTCTCCTCATCCAACGCCAAGGGAACGACCATCACCGAGAGTTCGGCGCGGGCTTCGGCATCGCCGCCATCACACGTGGGGAGCATCGAGGGGCTGTCCATGACCATCGCTGGCATTGCCCCCCGATCACAGGTCGCGATGGCGAAGAGGACGGATTGGATTCCCCGGCTCGCCGCGTCGTTCGGTACGGTGACCATCATCGGGGGCGTCATCCCGACCACGGCGTCGCCCGACGAAAGAACGGGGCCCGCGCAGCTCGGCGTGCCGGTGCGCGCGGCGCGCAGCGGACATGCGAACCAGGCGCTCGTGAGCACTTGGTCGTCGCTGGCGCGCAGCACGATGGGTTGGGCCATGAACGTTTCACCAGCGAGCGGTGCGGCCCGCCCGTCGGCGCCCTCGATCACCACCTCGATCCCTACCAGCCGTGCTCTGTCGACCAAGCTCGCTGGTCGGAAATCGTCGCCGCACCCGAGCACGAGAACGGAGAGGGTGAAGGCGAGCCCGAAGGGAGATCTCACAGCTCACCTCGAATACCGAGGGATGGAATGATGGGCAGGCCGGGGATGTCGGCCGACTCCGAATAATCGTACGAGTACGACACGCCCTCGCGGTTGGTCGAGTTGTAGGCGTTCTGGACATCGATGTAGATGTTGAAGTAGCCAAAACCCAGATCGAAGCGCTTCTGGATGCGGGCGTCGAGTCGATGGAAGAAGGGGTTCCGGTCCGAGTTGGTGGCGCCGTAGATCGGGCGGTAGATGCCGGCCGACAGATCGTTCACGGCCCCAACGACGGGCGTGTAGGGGTTGCCGCTGACGAGTCGGAAGGTGGCGCCCACCTGCCAGCCATCTCCGATGTCCCACACCAGAGCCAGCGAGAGGATGTGGGTCTGATCGAAGTCGAAGAGACGCCACGGCTGATCGGGACCGTCCTGCCGCTCGCTGCGCATCAGGGTGTACGAGAGAAACCCGTACACCGGACTGGGCCCGCCCGGGTTGACCCTCGCGCCGACCTCGAGCCCGTAGATGCGGCCCAGACCATCGTTGACGAAGAACGGCGCCTCGCCGCCGGGGGTGCCGACGACCCGATCCTGGATGTGCTTGTAGAACCCGTCGAGTGTTAGCCGGAGTCGGTACTCGGAGAACTCCACGTCGGTGCCCAGGCCAACGTGGATCGCGCGCGTGGGGCCGAGGTTGGGATTGCCGATTCCCGGGGTGGTGTTCTGGAAATCGGGTGGTTGCGAGAAGAGGCCCACCGCCGCCCGAATGGCGAGCTCCGGCACCACCCGTATCCGGGTGGTCAGGCGAGGATCGACCGACCAGGCCTGAATGTCGCGGTACCAATCAGCCCGTACGCCGACCACGATGTCCCAGCGATCGAAGAGGGTGTTCTGGCTCTCGAGGTAGGCGCCTGGTCGGTAGGCAGTGACGTTGCCGGAGTCGAACGCGACCCGCGCGCCTCCCGGCTGGGCGGGCATCCCCTCGGACTGGGTGGGCTGCGAGCCGTTGAAGCTCAGGGTCAGCGGCGTCACCTGCATGTCCAGGCCCCCGACGATCCGCGAGGCAGCAGCCAGGCGGACCCGCCACTCGGCGCGCAGCTGAAGCGGGAGGAACTCCGCGTTCAAGCTGGTGGATTCTCCGATCCCGATGTCGAGAAGCGTGCCGCCGAAGCTACCCAAGACCTCTTGCTCGAACCAGTCTCCTTCGAGGTGGAGCCACGAGAGCTGGACCCGGTGAAACTGGGTGGAGATCCCGAAGTTGCCTCGGATGTTGGGGTCGTTCCCGCCGGGGCCGTTGAAGAGGAGCGCGAGCTCGTCACTCGAGCCGTACACCATCAATCGGAATCGATTGCCGGCGTCCGGCCGGTAGGTGAGCGTGGCCTGGTAGTCGTAGTAGACCGGTGCGGCGAGAAAGTTCGGACCGTCGGCGGGCAGCACGGCCCCCAAGATCAGATCGATCCAGCTGCGGCGGGCGGAGAGCGCGAACGCGAAGTGCTCACCGATGGGTCCCTCGACCATCAGCGATGCGTCGATCACGTTGATGTCGATGAACCCGTGGTAGCCGTCGGTCCGGGGATCTCGAGGCGTCACCTCGAGGATGCCTCCGATGCGTCGGCCGTAGCGGACCGAGAAGTTTCCCGGGACGAAGTCGATCTGCTCGATCAGCTGGGAGTTGTAGAAGCTGGTGAGTCCCCCGAAGTGATAGAGGAGGGGCACAGGACTGCCATCGAGGAACACTTCGCTGTCACCAGGCGCGGCGCCGCGAAACAGCACCACGCCTCCGCCGAACGCGGGGCGGCCGACGCCTGGGAGGAGCTCGACCACCCGCAGCGCATCGCCTCGGGTGCCAGGGATCGTGGTCAGGACCTCACGCTCGAGCGTGCGCCGTAGACCGTCGCGTGGCGGCGCGTACACCACGGCTTCGACGCTCAGCTCGACCTCTTCGGGTTCCTCACCCCCGGGGGGGATACCGTCGGCTTCTTCACCGTCGGCTTCTTCACCGTCAGCTTCGTCGCCCGATGCTTCGAGCGGACCCTCGGAGCCATCGGGTGTTTCCTCCGCCCCGTCGTCCTCTGCTTGCTCTGCGTTCTCGGCGTCGTCGGACGTGAGCGGGACGTCGATCGGCTCGAACACGTAGCGGTAGCGGATCCGCGCTCGGATCGGGGCGCCGTCGCGGGTGGCAGGCGCGAACACGAAGCGTCGGGCTGCTTCCGCGGCGAGCTCGTCGAATCCATCGCCCGCGGGCTCGGCCACTGCGACGTCGGACACTGTGCCGTCGGTCTCGATCGTAATCTCGAGGATCACCGACGCGGAGCGCTCTTCGAGACCTGCTGGGGGGGACGCGGGTACGAACTCGACGAGCACAGGGGCCGTACGCTGGGGCGGCGCGTCTTGGGCGCCCGCGGTGGCCTCGATCGCCAGCACGAATAGGGCGACAAGCAGGCACTCGCGCATACCTCGCAGCCAGAACGCAACACTCAGCACGGGCCAAGAGTGCCGCTCTGCCATGCAATCACAACCCAGGTTGTGTGTGAAGTTGTGTGGCGGTTGGCGGACGTCGTACCGATAGCGCCCGCGCCGGCTCCTCCTTGCGTCCTGGTCTGCGCGGCAGCGATGGGGTTAGACTCCAGCGATGATTGAACGGAGAGTAGCGAGTGGCGCGCGCGCCTTGGTGCTCTGCGCCATCCTCTTTCGACCGGAAGGAGCAGCCGCTGATGCGGGCGCACCAGCTGGCCCGCTCGAGACTGGTCGGGCCGCTCGTGAGAAAGACGAGAGCGCGACGAGCAAGGACGACCCGCCGGGAGATGCCCCACCTGTCGACGCCGAGACCCGCCGTTACTGCGAGGAGCGACAAGCGGACTGCGAGAGCCGCCCCCGCACTCGGTTGGGCTGCATTCCCGATGCGCGCTGTCGGGTGTGGGACGCGGAGCGTCGCGCGCCCCCCGCCGGTAGCTGATGCGGCTGCTCGCGCCGAGCTCGAGCTCGACGCTCGAGCGCTTCGTCCGAGAACTCGAGGCGCAGTCCTCCGAGCCGCTCGATGATCTGCGTCCAGTGCTCGAGGGGGTGAGCGACGAGGAGCGCTATGCGGCCAAGATGGGCTGGGCGTGCCGCGTGGTGGACGAGTACCGCTCGGCGGCGCGCTTTACCGTGCTCCTCGGTGATCTGCTCGAGATCGAGGCGCCCTACGAGGTACTCGCTGCGACCCAGCGTTTGATCGGCGACGAGCTCCGTCACGCGCGGCTGTGTGCCCGCTTCGCGGCGTCCTTTGGGTCGATGGACGGCGTCCGCGTCGAGCTGGATGATCTCGGGTGGAAGGGGCCCGTGCGTCCGCCGAGAGAACGCGCGCTGGAGATCGTGGTGCGGGAGCTGGTGATAGGGGAAGGCGAGTCGCTCGCTTGCATGCGCGCGTACTTGCGCGCGAGCACCGATCCCGCGGCGCTTCTCGTGCAAGAGACGCTGCTCGCGGACGAAGCTCGCCACTTCGCGACGGGGCAGCACATGGAAGCTGTGCTGTTGGCGACGTACCCCGAACTGTCGCCGTTCCACGACGGGCTCGAACCTACCCTGATGGACGACGTGCGCCTGATCCGCGGAGCGCACCGCGCGGGTGCTCGAGGCGGACCCGGTCGCGCGTTCGGGGTGAGCATCGAGTTGCGCGAGGCTCCGCCTGCCATCGAAGGGTGAGGCCTCAGCGAAACGCGTGGTACCAATGCGTGGTGATGGGCTCGGTCGGTCGGAACGGGGCGCGCACGTGTGGCGCCGCGCGGGCGACGCGGGCGGCGATCTCCTCGAGTCCCTCGGAGGCGTAGAGGACATCCGCGCTCAGCCGTCCTCGGGTGTCGACGGTCACCGTGAGGGTCACGTAGCCCGGTGCTGCGCCCGCAGCCGCGCGGACCACCGCTTCGTTGGACCAGAACGTCGGCTCGAGGTCCTCGAGTTCCGGGGGCGCCTCCCTCACGCACACCGTTGGTTCGCCGAGTGTGTCCGCGCTCAGCGCCCCGCGGCCCCATCGCCGTGCCGAGTCAGGCAAGGAGGGATTAGGTGTCGCGTTCGTGAACGCCCCGCCGTCGACGTGGTTGGACGACGCGTGGTCGGAGGCTGAGGTCGAGGACGCGCAGGTGCCGGTCGCGTCCCCCTCGCCCCCGAGGGTGCCGAGCACGCCCGCCAGTCCGAGGGCGGCGGCAGCGGCGATCGCACGTGTGAAGTGGCGTCGCTGCGCGGGCGCACACGGTCCGTCTTGGTAGCGGCCATCCGGACGCGCGTGCATTCGAACGCAGGGCAGGTTCTCGCGCCGCGCTTCGACGAAGTCCTCGACCTCGTCGGGATCCATCGCGGTCAGATCGTAGACCTCGCGATCGCAGGCGCCGCAGTGCCGTACCCGGGCATCGCCCACCATGCTCTCCCACGACACGTCGCAGCCGCGCACGATCCGGAGGCGCTTCAGCACCGTCCTCGGCGGGGTGATGAGCTCGAGCGATCTGCGGACTCCGTCGAGCTCGTTCAGCAGCGCGCCGCGCTCCTCGTCCGCGTCGTCCTTCACTTCGAGGATCCCGAGCCGCTCCAAGATCACGTCCCGCCGTTCGCGGAGCGCGCCTCTCGCCGATCGATGCGCCATGCAGGCCTACGACCCACGCAGGCGGGCGGAAGTTCCGCGCCGCGCGTGCAGTCGCGCTCAGAGGGAGACTGCGGCGTAAGCAGCCCATCGCGACAGGGCCGCGGTTCCGGCTGGGGGAGAGAGGTCGTCCCCGCCAACAGGGTGACATTCCCACGACGTCCCGCCGTCGGCGTTGCGCGGAACCCAGCTTGAGGTCGATACTACGGCCGTGTCCAGACCGACCGGCCCATCGAAGGTAGCGCTCCGCGGGGAGGCCGACTCCCCGTCGAGCACGCAGAGCACGCCTGTGGCGGTGCTCGCGCCCGTCGCGTCCGAGCACTTCGACGACTACGTCCTGGTCGGCAAGCTCGGTCACGGCGGGATGGCCGAGGTCTTTCTGGCGCTCTCACACGGGCCCAGCGGGTTCCGCAAGCTGCTGGTGCTCAAGCGCTTGCACGGGCACCTCAAGGACGACCCGACGCTGGTCGGCATGTTCCTCGACGAGGCCAGGCTCGCCGCCCGCCTCAGCCATCCGCACGTGGTGCAGACGAACAAGGTCGGGAGCTTCCGCGGCCATCACTTTTTGGCGATGGAGTTCCTCGACGGACAAGCGCTGAACCGGATCCTGAAGCACGCGACCGAGACGGGCGCTCCGCTGCCGGTCACGCTCGGCGCGCGGGTTCTCTCGGATGCGCTCGACGGCCTGCACTACGCGCACGAGGCGATGGACTTCGATGGCACCCCGCTCGGCATCGTCCACCGCGACGTTTCCCCTCACAACCTGTTCGTCACCTACGAGGGGCAAGTGAAGGTGCTCGACTTCGGGATCGCCAAGGCGACCACCCAGGAGTCGAACACCCGCACCGGCACCATCAAGGGCAAGTTCGCGTACATCGCGCCCGAGCAGGCTCGAGGCGAGCAGGTGGATGCGCGCGCGGACGTGTGGTCGATGGGTGTCACCATGTGGGAGGTGCTCGCGGGTCGACGTCTCTTCCGTCGGGGATCCGAAGTGGCGGTTCTCCAGGCGACGCTCAGCGAGCCGATACCGTTCCTCACGGAGGTCGTGCCCACGATCCCCCGCGAGCTCGCCGAGATCTGTGATCGCGCGCTGCAGCGCGATCCCACCGGGCGCTACCCGAACGCTCTCGCGATGAAGCACGACATCGACGAGTGGATCGCGGCAGCGAGCAAGACGTCCTCCCGCATGACCCTCGGCGCGTACATGAAGGAAACGTTCGCCCCCGAGCGTCAGGCGCAGCGCGCGGCGATCCGCGAGTGCGTGGGACAGATCGAGGGTGCCACTGGACGCCACAGCACGATAAGCGCGCTGCAATCGCTGGAGACGGGGAGCTTCGGCGCGCTCACCAGCCAGGAGGTCCACCTCGGAACGCCCTCGGGCGCCGTCCGCTCGCCCTTGGTGGTCGCGCCTGCGGTCGAGCCCGGTACCAGTACGGCGTCGCGTGAGGCCCAGCAGCGCAACGTGGCGATGGGCGTCGCCGTGCTCGCGTTGCTGGTGCTAGTCGGTGTGGTCGCGTTCGTGGTGGGCTCCGCTGGCCAGCCGCCTGTTGTGGTCACGATGCCCTTGCCCGCGGGGCCCGCGCCGGAGTTCCCGCTCCCGGTGCGGGTCGAGGATCCCAGCCCCACTGTTGCGACCGCGGACATCGAGCCCGTGCCCTCGAGCACCCCAGTGATCTCGGCGATGAGCGATGCCGACGAGTTGGTCGAGGAGCCTACCCGCTCGGGAGGTCGCCGAAGGCGTGCGGCTCGCGACGCCGAACTTCCGGAGCCCGCGGCCGTCCCGACGCCCGAGCCCCCGCCCGCCGATCCCATGCCACCAGCGCCGGCGCCCGCAGTCCCGGGCAGGCTCCACCTCGATTGCACCCCGTACGCTGTGGTGACGTTCGAGGGGCGACGGCTCGGCGTGACCCCGATCGACGTCGAGCTCCCGGCAGGCACGCACACGCTGACACTCCGCAACCCCGAGGCGGGCCTCCAGACGACCTACCGGGTTACGGTTCGCTCCGGCGAGACCACCACGAGGACGGTTGCGCTCGAGTGAAAGCGACGATCTCGGGACCGCGGTCGGTTGCTCGGAGACGTTGAGCGGCGCTACCGTGCGAGCCCTCGGGAGGCGGACGTCCCGCGAGGAACGAACGTGACTTCGAACTACTCTTGTCTTGGGCATCCTCTAGCACCCACTTGGCGCCGCGCGATGGCCACCTGGTGCAGTGTGGCTCTCGCTGCGCTCACGATCGTGTTCGCGTGGCCGTCCGCTATGGCGGCGCAGGACCTTCTTGCGGCAGAGCGGGCGTTGGCCCGTGGACGCAACGACGAGGCGATCCGGATCGTCGAGGCCCTCCTCGAGGAAGGCACCCGTGAGGGCGATGCGCTAGCGCCGCTCTACCGCGTGCTGGGGCTGGCGCGCGTGGCGAACGGCGACGAAGAGGAGGCGCGCACCGCGTTGGCGCGTTGGGTGGGCCTCGATCCCACTGCCCGGGTCGACGACGTGAACGAAGACGCGCGGAGCCTGTTCATGGAAGCGCGCGGTGTGTGGGCGGGGACCTCATTGCCCCTCGGGGCCCGCGCCGAGCTCGCCGAGGATCTCTCCGGCATCGTGGTTCGCGTCACCGATCCTGCGAACATGGCGGCTCGCGTGCGCACCCGCTTTCGGGTGGCCGGCGGCTCGTGGGTCTCGTCCGTCGTTCCTCCCGCGCCCGTGATCGAGGTCCCAGTTCCTGGGCTCGCGGGCGCGCGTCGTGTCGAGTATCACCTCGCATTCATCGATGAGTACGGCAATCGGGTCTGGCTGGATGGCTCGGACGAGGCGCCGCGGGTGCTGGAGCGTGCCGTCGAGGTCGCGGTCGTGGAAGGCGGCGTCGCTGCGGTCGAGCCGTCGCCTGCGCCCGACACCACGCCCTTCATCGTCGCGGGGAGCGTCCTGCTCGCGACTGCGGTCGGCCTGGCGATCGGGGGCGGCTTCGCCCATGCGGAACGCGAGCGCTCGGCGGGCCTCTACAACGGAGATGGTAGCGGTTGCACGGGGACCGGCACTACGCGCGGCACACTCTGCGGCCCGGAGAGCACAGCGGTGTCAGCCAACGAGACAGCGGCGAGCATCCTCTACTCGGTGGGCGGCGCTGCGCTGCTCGGCGGGATCGCCGCGTTCGCGCTGATGCCCGCATCGAGCAGGGAGCCTGGAGGCGACGCGAGCTTTGCCTGCGCGCCCGGACTGCTCGCCGTGACCTGCGGAGGGACGTTCTGATGGCCTCCACCAAGCGACTTGCCCTCACTCTAGGCGTGTTGGTGCTCGGCCTCACGGGCTGCACGGCCTTACTCCCCGCAAGCGACGAGCTCGGCGATGGCGGCGCCGCGCTCGACACCCCCTTGCCCGACGACGCGCCCACCGCTGACGTACCCACGTCATCTGGATGCAGTGTGCCGCCCGAAGAGCGCCCGGTGATCACCCACGGCGCAAGTGGGGCCGAAGAGGCGATCACCACCGACACCACGTGGAGCTGCGGGTTCCTCCACGTGCTGGCTGGCAACGTGGTCGTCAGCGGCGCGCGGTTGACGATCCAGGCGGGGACCGAAGTGCGCGGCGAGTCGGGCACGTTCGTGCTCGTCGGGCGCGACGCTCAGCTCTTCTCGCAGGGCACCATGTCGGATCCAGTCGTGCTCACTAGCGCGCGTCCCCCGGGCAGCCGCGCCGCGGCCGACTGGCGGGGCCTGGTCTTGCTCGGTGGTGCACGGACCCACACCGCGAACCTCACCGTCGACCAGACGCTCGAGACCAGCGATCTCCGCGGTCGCTTCGGCGGCGGACCGAGCGCGGCCCCGAGCGGCTCGTGCGGGGAGCTGACGTACACCCGCATCGAGTTCGCGGGCGGCGCGGGCGGCGTCACCGACGCACCTTCCTCGGGGGTCACCCTGGCGGGCTGCGGCCGCGACACGCTCGTCGATCACCTCCAGGTGAATCGTTCGACCGATGGCATCGGCTTGGTTGGGGGCTCGCCGCTCCTGACGCACATCGTCGCGAGCCGTTCGGTGAACCAGGGGATCGAGTGGACCGGCGGCTTCACCGGCTCGCTTCAATTCGTCGTAGTGTTTCATCCCGCGAGCGCAGCGACCGGCGTCGCCGTCCGAGGTAGCAACTCGGCCGCGAGCCCGGCCGCGACGCCGATCTCGCGCCCCGAGATGTTCAACATGACGCTCGTCGGTGCCGGCTCATTGGTCAGCGGCGAAGAGATGGGCGTGCAGTTCTCTTTCGGCTCGCTCGGTGAGATCCGCAACTCGATCATCACCGGTTTCCCGTCGTATGCCGTCGACGTGCGCTGGCCCGCGGCCAGCGAGTTCTCCAACGGGACGCTCCGGGTCACGCATGGGATCGTCTTCGGCAACGGCGCCGATCTGGGCCAGCAGCTCCCCGGCGCGGGGGTCGAGGACGACGACTCGACCAACGACGACGCGAGCTTCGATGAGAACACCGAGCTGCTGCGCGCCAGTGAGAACAACGCCGTACGCGATCCGGGGCTGAGCAGCCGCGTCACGATGGACCCGCCCATCTTCCATTCGAACTTTGCCGCCATCGCAGACGGTCCCGACGCGGTGCCCCGCGACTCGCGTCTGCTCGCGACGGACTACAGCGGCGCGTTCCTCCGCGAGGCGACCGGGAATCCAGCGGGCTGGACCTGGACGGATGGCTGGACCCGCTACCCGCTCGATTGAGCGTGAAGGACCGGACGGCCCCGGTGCCGGCGGCTGGAACGAGATCTCGTGCGGGTCGGCACCCAGTTGACACCAGTGCCCGGCTACGCTCGGCCGCGCAGGAGCCACCATGTCCCATCGTCACACCATCACGTTCTTCGCGCTGTCCCTCTCGATAGGTCTCGCGGGTTGTCCCACGGAGCCGGGAAGCGACGCAGGGCTGGATGCCCCTGCCACCATCGACGTGCCCGAGGGTGAGGAGGACACTGGCCTGGACGGTGGCCAAACGGATGAGGACGCTGGCCACGATGGAGGCAGCGACGGCGGAGGCAACGACGCGCCGGATCTCGGCTGTGGTGATCCGAGCGACCGCCCGGTCGTGGTGATCGATGCCGACATCACGGCGAACACGACGTGGACCTGCGACAACATCTACGAGATCGATCAGGTCCGCTACGTTGCCGCCGCCACCGGCCTAGCCACGCTGACCATCGAGCCTGGCACGCTGATCCGCGGCGAGCCGCCCGTGTTCGATGCGGGCGGAGCGGTGATCGAGCTCCCCGGTGCGCTGGTGGTTAGCCGCACCGGGCGCCTCGTCGCGGAGGGCACCGAGGCCGAGCCGATCGTGTTCACGAGCGCCACCGCGCCAGGTAGCCGGCTCGCGGGCGATTGGGGTGGTCTGGTGCTGCTGGGCCGCGCGCCCAACAACGTCGCTGGTGGTCTCGCCCGTCTCGAGGGGCTCCCGTTGACCGCCGGTGCACGGGGACGCTTCGGGGTCGACCTCGCGGCGGGCGAGACCTTCGAGCCGAGCTGGAACTGCGGTTCGTTACGCTACGTCCGGGTCGAGTACGCGGGCTTCGTCCTCGCCGACTCCAAGGAGCTGAACGGCATCACGCTCGGCAGCTGTGGCACGGACACCCGCCTCTCGTACGTCCAGATCCACGTCGGGCTCGACGATGGCATCGAGTTCTTCGGGGGCGCGTCGGACGTCGATCACCTGGTGATCACTGGCGCCCAGGACGATGGCATCGATTGGGACAACGGATTCACTGGGCGCATCCAGTTCGCCGTGGTGCAGCAGTACCGCGGCGCCGGCATCAACAACGACAGCAACGGCATCGAAGCCGACAACGACCCGACGGGCTCCGCGCTCACACCACTCTCCGAGCCGCGGATCTTCAACCTCACGTTGATCGGGACCAGCGACGGGATGAACCTCGCAGGCTTGCGGTTGCGTCGAAACACCCGCGGGTTCGTCGCGAACGCGATCGTGACCGGTTTCGCAGGCGGCTCGGTAGACATCGACGACGACACCACGATCGCGGCCGCGACGAGCATGAGCGGGCTCGATCGCCTGGTCGTGCGCAACATCATCGCGGAGCAGAGCGTGCTCTCGCCGCCCAGCGGCACGTGGTGGGCGACGGACTCGGACGCGCTCGTCGAGGCCACGCACTTCCTGATGAGTGGGCTCATGAATAGAGAGACCACCACGGGCTCGCCGCCCACCGTGTTCCCCGATCCGCTCGCCTACGTCTCGCCCGGATGGGTGCCCGTCGCAGGCTCGACCCCGGCGTCAGGCGCAGTCGCTCCTGGCGAGGCGTTCGACGCGACGTGTGAGCCCGCGTGTGCTGCGAGCGAGGTCTGCCGTCTCGGCGCCTGCCTCCCCGCATTCTTCGACGCGAGTGCGACGTACGTGGGCGCGTTCGAGCCAGGCGGTCCCGCGGTGACCGACTGGTCCCGCGGCTGGACCACGACCGACCCAGACTGAGCCCATCGAAACGGCACGCGCGGGGCCCCCTCGCGTCGCGCATCCGTCACGTGGTACTTTCCGGGCCGGGTGCAGAGCGGCTCGGCACAGCGGACGTTTCAGGGCATGGTCCTGCCAGGGGGCTATGTCGCCGAAGAAGCGATCGCGGCTGGCGGTATGGGCATCGTGCACCGAGGCCGCGCGCCGGACGGAACGCCGGTGGCCATCAAGCTCATGCGCGGCGAGCTGTTGTCGCAGGAGGTGGTACGCGAGCGATTCCTGCGTGAGCACAAGGCGCTCGACCGAGTGCATCACCCCGCGGTGCCGCGCGCCCACGTGCACGGAACCCTCGACGACGGGACGGTCTTCTTGGTGATGGAGCTGCTCGAAGGGCAGACGATGGCCGAGCGGCTGGAGCAGCAGGGCTATCTGTCTCCGCAAGAGGTCTTGGTCATCGCGGACGGAATCCTCGATGTGTTGTCGGTCGCGCATGAGCGGGACGTCCTGCACCGAGACGTGAAGCCCGAGAACATCTTCCTCATGGCCACGGGCGGGATGAAGCTACTCGATTTCGGGGTCGCCCGCCTCCGCGAGACGGGGCAGCAAACGCTGACTCACGCGGGCTGGGCGCTCGGCACGCCCGCGTTCATGGCGCCCGAGCAAGCGAGCGGTGACTGGGCGTCCGTCGATGTGCGGACCGATCTCTGGGCCGTCGGCGCGACGATGTTCACCGGCCTCACGGGCCATGTCGTCCACGAAGCGGAGAATGGCGCCGAAGAGTTGCTCTTCGCGGCGACTCGACAGGCCCCGTCACTCCGCGATGTGATCCCGGGCGTTCGCCCCGCGCTCGTGGAACTCGTGGATCGGGCGCTGCGTTTCGAGAAGAGCGAGCGCTTCACCGACGCGACCGAGATGCGGGATAGGGTCGCGGAAGTGTGGGAGCAGCTGGGTTCGGGCCCGATGGCCAACGCGTGGAGCCACATCGCGGCCGACCTGTCGCGCCCGACGACCGAGAAGCACCCCGTCGTGCATCCATCGAAGTTCGAGACCCGAGTCGGCGCGGCGTTGCGGCCGTCCGGTCCCGTGCTGGCGAACTCGGCGGCGTCCTCGGCGAGCCCGGATGCCCCATCGGCCATGGCGGCGCGGCGCTCCCAGACGGGCTGGTCGGTCCCGCCACCAGGGGACATCACGCGCATCGCCGACAGCGCCGACTTCCCTGAGCTCGAGGATCTCCTGCAGTCGGGGCCCCGGCCGATCCTCCCCGACATCTCCGGGCACCTCCCCAGCATCTCCGGCGACGAGCTCGAGCGCGGGCGGGGCGGCCCACTCATGGCTGCGACCGTACCGAGCGAGGGCACAACGCCATCGCGTCATGGGGCGCTCTCGAGCCTGTGGCTCGCGATGCTTTTCCTCGCCGCAGGCGGGCTCCTCGGCTGGCTTGGCTGGTGGCTCGCCTCCTGAGCCGGCTCAGAAGATGCCGATGACCTGCAGACCGTAGGTGTCGTTGGGGCCGATCAGCGGGGCGGGGATAAAGCTCACGGGGGCCCGCAGCTCGGGGCGGGCGCCGCCTTGGTAGTGCAGCAA
>Ga0105047_10001087_pt1 | contig 47959 bp, 39 predicted proteins | sample MAT04_FD_78384 | JGI IMG/M metagenome (GOLD analysis project Ga0105047, IMG submission 78384) | Freshwater microbial communities from Lake Fryxell liftoff mats and glacier meltwater in Antarctica - MAT-04 (megahit assembly) | ecosystem: Environmental > Aquatic > Freshwater > Ice > Liftoff...
ATTCCGGAAATTCGCTCGCGTTTCTATGCGATCTCCGCAGAGCGCAAGCTGAAGAATCCTGCCGTAACGGCTATTCTGGAAGCCGCTAACTCGCGGATTCACTGAGATCGCATGTCCCATGTGCAAGGGCGTGCTCACGAAGGAAGCTCAATTGCAGTGGGCCGGCAATCTAAGGGCTGTCGGTCGCCTGGGACAGAATCACCGCAAGGATTCAGCCTCTACTAGACCGACATTTCCCAAATGGGTTGAGCCTGCAATCGATCCCGGCTCGCAATGGTCGCCATTCTAAGAACGCGGCCACCCTCCCCACGTCGACCGCGTGGAAAAGGGTTGGCGTTTTCTCAGCCGCCCGCCGCAACTCGAATCGCCCTCTACACTCTCACCGTGCCGGGGACTGGAGTCGGGTACTGACAAGGTCAAAGATTTCTCAGTCGTACCCAACCCCGGAGACCAAGAACAATGCTACGTGTAAATGTCGGCCTGAGTCGCAAACTATCGAAGGACTACAACTCGACTGGGTTCTCGATCAACCTCGACGGAGAAGTCACGGCTTCGACGTCCGACGCCGAAGCGGTCGTAGAACAGGTCAAAGAACTGTTCGATCTGGCAGAAGAAGCCCTCGATCAGCAAATCGAACGGGCACAAAGTGAGACGGCAATCGCCGGTCGAGACGAAGAGCAACCCTCCCCCCCGACCAACGGTGTGAATGGTCGCAACAATCCAGTTTCCAACGGCCATTCGCCGCGAACAACCGCAGAGAACGGCAACGGTCATGGCAATGGTCACACGGACGACGTCGCAACGAACAAGCAGGTCAACTATCTGCTGTCGATCGGAAAGCGGCAACGTCTCTCAACCATTCAACTGGAACATCGGATCGAAGAGATTCTCGGCCGGGCTGTTGGACTCTACGAACTGTCCAAACGTGACGCCGCTCGCATCATCGATGAGTTGACTGCAACGGTCACCAATGGCCGGGGACGATAGCAGCCCAACTCGACACCTCTCGTTTTTCACAAATGCATGACTTTCGGACTCAGTAGCATGCATTTTTAGCCGCGCAAGCGTTGCTGACCTGAGTCCCAATGTCAACGGACCCCACCAGGGCTCAAATAAGGCAACTGTTCGACGGCCCTTACGGACACGATTCATTCAACGTGGCAGGCGTCAACATCTGAGCAGGTCTTAATACCTATGCGACACACTAAGCCGACCGGCCAGCGCGCTGAAAATGTCCCACGGCGGATCGTTCTTCGTCCGCACTGGAGCTACAGCCAGATTTCCCAATTCCTTCGTTGTCCACTGCAATACTACTTTGAGCGGATCGCCAGGGCGATGGAAACGAGTGACTTCATTTGTTCTCCTACTTGAGACGACTCCGGGTGAACAAGCGTGCTGGGTGACGGCTCCAGCGGCGATCGCTGATCCAATGAATTGGTCAGCAATCTGAGTAGTACGACGGCCCACTGACCTCTGTGGGTCGGTCCGATCAGAATATCTGCTAATTCTGTCGCAAAGTCTGCCCCGAATTGGCCATCAAGACAGTCGGATCCCCATTCCTGTCTCGCGAGAATGGCTTCAGGTGACCAAGTCCAGCCAGGCAGGGCTCTTGGAAGGTCACAATCGCACACTGACCCACTGCCGTCAGAGTGCTGTGGTATTTCTAAGAGTGTTGGACAGAAGGCAGCGGGCCTTGGCTGTCTGGCGTGCACAAATAAGGAGTCGGCGTGGACGAGTTACCAGATTTGATTCGGATGGAAGATTCAAGGCGAGTCTTGAGCATGCTGAATTCGCAGCAGAAATCCAGCCTGAGGCGACCAGACCTGGAGGCGATTCTCCACAATGAGAACTACAACGCCAGCATGCGAGAAGGAGTGCGAGCCTACCTGCGGGAAGTGGCGTTGGTCTTGGCGAAGGAACAACAACGACCGTTGACCGGAGCCTACTACTGGGTACCGCTCCCGAACGATTCGGATCAGGGAATTCAGTGGACGCTCCAGGCCTTCTTTGATGATTGGCGTCCGAACTCCGATCACGTTTACGTCTGGCGACATGTCCAGGATTCATTGAGAACGAAGTGGCGGAGATCCTTTGAAGACATCGATTACTGCAGTCTGCCACGAGGACGTGTCTCTCGGATTCTCAATCCAAGCAGTTCCATGCGGCCTGGTCCACCGGTCATCTATCACGGCGGTGACGCCCCAATCGGCTTTGGAGGATTGGACGAAGCCCGAGAGGTCTTCAACCTGCCGACTACGACGCCAGCGGTGTTCGACGAGCACGAGCAAATGATCGCCGGTCGGCCGGAAGAACTAAGCCGTGTTTTGAAAATCGACTTGGGCCTGAGGGGTGTCATCGCGACTGAACTTGACTGGGAGTGACGAAAGTCGCGCCGACCGCCGCTAAGCCGGCCATCGTCCACCGTCAAACCTTCTCCAAGTGGGACGGCGCCTCGCTCTGTGTCGCGCGAAACGTCTGCGTTAGAAAGTCCCTAGAATGGCTGCATTCTCTCAATCGTTTCCATGAAGCGTCGAAGGAGTAGCACGGACGAGTCGGCAACTCCGTAGCCTCTGGCTACATCGCGCCGTGCCTGCGCCTATCGACAATCCTTCGGCCGGCGATTTCGTCGCGCTGTCTTCCGTCGGCCACGTTCCCGGGTTAGGGCGCGTGAGGTGGCCGTGAGCGACTTCGTGAGCGGGCCGCGCAGCTCTGCGCCGTATCAGCGGGGTATAGGGCTGAAGCCGGCGTGGATCACGGCCGTGCTCACTCATATCAAATGCCCACTCTGGGCCCACTGTTCCCAATTCAATTGCCGGAGCCCTGAAGATGTTTGACCTGCGCTTTGATCCCGCTGAACTCCGTCCGCTGATGGAGGAGGTGGCGCGTGCCGTTCTGCGGGAGATCGATTCGAGCAGGACGTTTCTTGTGAATGGCAAACTAGCGATCCCCGAACCCGAGGCCGCGGAGCTTCTCGGGCTGCACAGTTGGCAGCTTCGAGATCTTCGCTTGTCTGGAAAGATCGGATTCCGACGAATCGTCGGTAACCGTGTCCGCTACACACCCGACGATCTGCAGAAATACCTGAAAGCGTTGCATCAGCCGGGTATCTAGCGTAACGACAGCCCGTGCAGTCATGACGAACTAAGACGACAGCGCCGCCATTCAACGAAATCTAATGAACAAAACCGTTTGGATTTTCCAGTACCCGGCCGAAGTGCGTAAGAAGGGGCCCAGCGGCGCGAGTTGGTACGTGGGCTGGTACGACTTCAATGGTCGGCGCCATTCCGAAAGCTGTGGCGCTGGCTCGCGTGGGAAGAACAAGGCTGAAAAGCGGCAGCGCCGGCTGCAGGCCGAGCTGGACCTCGGTGTCCATCAATCCAACACCAAGAAAACCTGGAAAGACTTTCGCGAAGAGTACGAAGCCCAAATCCTTCCCAATCTTGCTCGCCAATCACGGGAACAGATCCGAGCCGCGTTGAACCATTTCGAGCGACTGGTTCGGCCGGGCCGCGTGGAACTAATTGCGACACAAGCCGTTGATCAGTTTGTGGCGGCCCGCCGTAAGGAGCGTGGAAAAAATCCCGGCTCGCTTCTCTCACCAGCGACTGTCAACAAGGATTTGCGCCATATCAAGGCCGCCTTAAAGGTCGCTTGTGACTGGGAATACCTCGCAAAAATGCCCAAGATCCGCATGGTTCGGGAGCCGGAAAAGCTGGTCAGGTACGTAACGCCCGAGGATTTTGCCAAGATCTACAATGAGGGATGCTCCAGCGCATGCCTGCCCCACGGTCCGAACCTCGGCCACGCGCCAGAACTTTGGTGGAAGGCTCTGCTGGCGCTGGCATACATGACAGGTTGGCGTATCCGCGAATTACTGGCGCTACGCTGGGAAGACGTGGATCTAAAGGCTGGGACGATCATCACCCGGCACGGGGACAATAAGGGCAAACGGGACGAACGCGTTCCAGTACACACAGTGGTCGTTGAGCACCTCCTCCAGATCAGGTCCAACCGTCTTTTGGTCTTCCCGTGGGGCCATGACGAACAACGGCTGTGGATAGAATTCAGAAGGATCCAAACAGCCGTCCGTATCAAGCTCGTGTGTCGAGAAAACCATGACCACACGCCTGCCTGCCATGTGTATGGCTTCCACGATCTTCGCCGTGCGTTTGCGACCGTGAATGCCCAGCGCATGAAGCCGGAGGTGCTTCAAAAGATGATGCGCCACAAGAGCTACAAGACCACGCTTGGCTACATCGACCACGCTGAGCAAATCGACGCGGCAGTGGCGGAGCTGCGCGTTCCAGATGTGTTGCGTGCGACCGACCGCTCTGCAACGCCGGCTTCGGCGCCAGAGTCGGAGGACGAACGTCCCGACGCAAACGCATCAGCGTAGACCTATGGTAGGTTTATGGTAGGTCAGCCCGATGCTTCTGCTTAAGAATTTGTCGTAACTCAATGGCCGAGGCGGGGATCGAACCCGCACACCGCTTGCGCGATACGGGATTTTAAGTCCCGTGCGTCTGCCTATTCCGCCACTCGGCCAAGATCTCGTGGCAGACAGATGTTATATCGCGCCGGGTCGAGGGTTTGAACGGGGATTGCCCGGGAACCCTGAAGATGGCATGGGCTGCGCGATTGGGACCACTGAGGCGTCAGCTACCGACGTAGCAAGTTGCTGATGACTAGGGCGTCTCATGGCCGAAGAATTGCCCGATGAATTTCCAACGTCTTACCCGCAGGGGACGTTCAGGCGATGGGACAGCAAATCCAGGCGGTGTTTTAGTTCGGCCAGGAGTTGCTGCTCGTTGACGGGCGGGGGTGGTTCTTCGGCGCTTGTCGGGGCGAGCTCATCGGCCAGGACTTCCAAGTCGCCCAGTCGTTTCTGAAAGCGATAGAGCTTGCTGGCCGTTTCGCGCTTGCCGTGCCAGACCAGGTCCAACTGCATCATCATGCCCAACAGCAGCGACACTTGCCCCAGGAGCGTGATCGGCAGGCCAATACTCTGCCAGCGCGGGCGGCCCAGCAGTGCGCCTCCACAGAGCATGCAGATGCCAGCGGCCAGTGCGGCGGCGCCGACGGCCACGATCGTCCACGCCAGCCGCGTGCGGAGAATCGAATGTGGAGATTGTTGCGCGGCGTTGGTCTTGGCGGCTCGCTTTTTCCAGAGGGCGCCGCGCGGAGCAGGGAGTGGCGAAGGCGCGTCCGTATGCTCCGGCCGAACTTCCGTGGTGAACCGCGCGCCGGACAAAATCCGGTCGACGTGCCGCAGTTGTTCTTCGAGCGCCCAGGTATCGAACGCCGACAGCGGAGCGCGAATGGTAAACGATGGAGACTCAACCACCGGCGGCGCGCTGTCTTGCGCAGCCTGCACGGAAGAGCCAAAGTTCGCGGCGCCGGTGGTGACACTAGCAGCGGCGCTGTTCGCGGCGCTCGTAGCGAACTTCGGACGAGTCGCCAAAATGACCGAGCCGCAGCGGATGCAGCAAGGCTGCTCATCCACCGCGCCGGCGACCGCGGGCACATCTTGTCGGCAGTTTCTACACCACATAGTTGCGCGCTGGGCTAATAGGTCCGGCCCCCAAGAGTCGCGAGGAGACGCGATTCTCACACTCTGCGCATCGACAGCTAGCGACGTGAAACTTTACCTGCCCCGGAGGCTTTGCCGTCTGTAGCGACAAAGCCCGGGAAAGGGGGCCGATTGTGCAGCGCGTAACGCGCAGAACGCGCGACCGATTATTCCTGGGGCGCGGGCGCAACCGTTTCTACCGCTGTTTCTGCGGCCGGTTCGTGCCAGTCCTGGCGAAGGAAGTCGACGATCAATCCCAACTGGCGCGCGGTCAGCCGATGGAGCGCCGGCAGCGACCCTTCGGCAAAGGCCGGCATGCGATCGTTCTTGTCGCCGTAAAAACGCTCGTGCTTGGGATCGCTGATCATGCCGGTCAGCCACTCGCGCGATCCGTAACCGCCGAGATCGGGCGCGGCGCCCAGGTCGCCGGTGTCGCCGTAGCGATGACAATTCACGCAGCCGGCCTTATCGCGGATCAAAGCGTCACCCTGCGCGATCAGCGTTGCGTCTTGCTTGTCGGTCGGTAATTGCGCAGGGAGTTGCGCCTGGCTGGAGAGGGCGGCGGCAATGGCGCTGCGCTCTGCCGGAGTGATCGCCTTGAAATCGTCACCCTGCACAAACGAAACCATGTCGCCGGCTTTGTGCTCCGTCAGGCCAAAATATTGCGGCGTGGCGATCTTATCTGGAGTGAGCAAACCGGCGATCCAGTCGCGGCTGGCAAAGCCGTACAGGTTGGGGGCGGAGGGTTCCTTGCAAACGATGCCATGCCCCTCGGCGTCCGTGTGGTTGTGGCAACTGGCGCAATTCTCTGTGAAGAGTTCCGCGCCGCTCGTCTTTGGATCGTTGCGCATCAGCGTGATGGCGCCTTCCGGAGGGATGCCTAGCCCGCGAGCCAGAGTCCGCGCGCGCAAGGCCGAAACTTCGGCGGCTTCCGCGGCCTCCAGATAATCTTGCGAGCCCTGCCAATGATGAAGAGCGGTGTTGTCGGCCTCGGGGCCTTCAACAAGCTCGGGCTTTTCAATGTAGGCAGCGCGGCGATCGTCCCACAAAGCCTGCGCGGTCAGCACGCCAATGCCGGCGAACAGCAGCAACAACACGGCAATATTCAGCCGATGCCCGAATTTACTTATGCCAATGATCGGCATTACAAATAAGAAGCCCATCACCAGACCAGGCACAACAATCGCGCCAAAGACTTCGGAGGAGCCTTCAAAGAATTTCAGGAACTGAAACAGAAACAGGAAGTACCATTCCGGTCGCGCGGCGGCGTAAGGGCTAGCGCCATCGGCCGGGGCGCCAAGTTCCGCTCCCAGGTGATCGCCCGGATGCTCGCTGGCCAGGGCCGCCATTAGGCCCTGCTCGCTGCGCACGCCCGACCAGAACGTCAGGACCAGGACCGCGGCCAGTACGGCCAGGCAGGCGACGCTGTCCTTGAGGATTTGATCCGGCCAGAAGCTGGAGTCCGCGCCTTTAAGCGGCGTCTTAGCGTGCAGTCCATGTCGACGAAAGAGAGCCACGTGGATCACCAGAAACGCCACCAGCAAACCGGGCAGCACGCCAGCGTGCATGGCAAAGAAACGAGTCAGCGTGTGATGTCCGTAGTCAGGGCCGCCGACGACCACTTGTTGCAATTGCGCGCCGACGCCCGGCACGATGCCCATCAGGTTCGTGGCGACGCTGGTGGCCCAATATCCTTTTTGATCCCACGGCAGCAGGTATCCGGTGAGGGAGAGTCCCAGCACAATCTGCATCAAAATCAGGCCGAGCCAGAAATTGACTTCGCGCGGCGCGCGATACGCGCCGTCGATCACGACTTGCGCCAGGTGGATCACCAGCAGCACCACCATCGCCTGCGCCATAAAATGATGCAGTCCCCGCAGCAGCCAGCCGCCGGTCATTTCGTACTGGATGTAATAGACGCTCTCCCAGGCCGTTTGGCTGCTGGGACTATAAGACAACCAGAGAAAGATTCCGGTGATGACCTGCACGGCAAAAGCAAAGACCAGCGTGCTCCCCCAGACGTAGCGCCAGCGCGCGCCGCCAGGAATATGCTCGTACAGAGCCGCGTGAGCCAGCGCCGCGGCGCCGGTGCGGTTTTCGAACCATGCGATGAGTGACTTCATGCCTTGGGCGTCTTCTCTTCTCGGCCTGTGTAGAAATTCTCGAACTTCACCCACACTTCGTCATGCTCCCCTTCAGACTTCACTTCGCAAACCAGCGTGTCCAAGCCGCGTGGACTGGGGCCCGAAATGAAATTGCCGTCGACCGCGAAGGCGCTCGTGTGGCAAGGGCATTGATATTCGTCTCGCTGCTGCTTGAAATCGACCATGCAGCCGAGATGGGGGCAGCAAGCGTTGAGGGCTTCGACGGTTTTCGGACCGGTCCGCCGCAGAAAGACCGCGCCGATCGGTTCGGCCGGCAACCGCGTCCAGGCGTCCTGGCGGGTGGCGGTTACCGGAAAGCGACGCGGCTCACCATTTTCGGGCAGGGCGTCCAGCGTGGTGATACGGATCAGTTCTCCGCGGCCACTTTTGAGGCGCAAGGGATCAAACACGACCGCCAGGCCAGCCAACGCCGGGCAGACAAACAACAGTCCGCCGGTTACGGCCGCGGCGAACTTCGTCATAAACCCACGGCGCTCTGTGGGCGAGGCGGCGTTCGCCTTGGCCGGAGTCGTGGGACGGGAGGGTGCAGACATGCGTCAGTTTCCTTATACAAGCAGGGCACGCTCGCGCCGGCCGGCCAAGACTTCAAAGCAACCGCCTTAGGGCCATCCGCATTCTGAATGCAAAAACGCGGAGGGCAGGGGGGAGCGATGGAAGGCAGGCCAACGGAGAGGCCAAAAACGGACGACTCGATTTTAACTGGGCGGGATGTAAGGCGGGAGCGCGGACGCCCAACGCTGTTATTACGTCGAGCAACCGCAACGCTGGAAATTATCGCATTGCGGCGCGCAGCGCGTCAAGCACGCGATTCCGGGCTTCGGCCAGCGGGCCCTGCACAAAGGCCCCGGCTGCGGCCTTATGTCCGCCGCCACCGAAGGTTTCCGCCATGCGGCTGCAATCCAACCCGGCTCTACTGCGGAAGCTGACTTTAACGGCGCCATCCGGTTGTTCCACAAAGATCACGGCCACTTGTGTGCCGCTGATGGTCAACGTCATGTTGACCACATCTTCGGTATCGGCCGGTTGCGCGCCGGTTTGAATGAAGTCTTCGCGCGTGACGGTCGTATAGACCAGGCGATTATCCAACTCGGTCTTTGTGTCGGCCAGGATCCGCCCGCGCAATTGAACCCGCGCGAGCGTGTCCTGCTCGTACAGCGCGTTATAGATCGCCGACGGGCTGGCGCCGGCGTCAACAAGTTGCCCGCCAAAGCGGTAAGTGTCCCCTGTTGACGAGGCAAAGCGGAACCAGCCGGTGTCTGTCGCCAGCGCGGCGAACAAGGGCATCGCAATCTCGGCGGTCAGTTTTACGCCCAACTGGCCGGCGGCCTCGACGACCAAACGGCCGGTTGCTTCGGCCGTGGTGTTTTTGAAAATGTCCGCGCCCATGTCGTCTTCGCTGACGTGATGATCCAAGACCATCCGCTTGGACTGGCCGGCGCGAATGGCGTCCGCCATGGCGCCCAACTGAATCCAGGCGCTGGTGTCCAGCACCATCACGCAATCCGCCTTGGCGACATCCGCGGCGGTGGCGTCTTTGCGTAGTGTGCGGATGCGGCGCTGCGGATCTATAAACGCCAGGTTGGCGGGCGTTTCATGCGCGTTGATGATCTGAACTTGCTTGCCGAGCGCGTCTAGCACCAGGGCCATGCCGAGTTCGCTCCCCAGCGCGTCGCAGTCTGGCCGCACATGGCTGGTGAGTACAAACGAGTTATACCCACGAACCAGCTCGCCAAATCGTTTCCAATCAATCGCCATCAAACAAGCTTTCCGCCGAGGGTTTCAGCGGCAATCCGCCGCGAGGTAGTAATATCTTGCTGTAGTTGTGCCTGCAACGCTTGCACGTTGGCAAACGGCTGAATGTCTCTGAGGCGGCTGAGAAAGTCAACCTCCAGCGGCTGGCCATACAACTGTCCGCTGTAGTCGATCAGATGGACTTCCATCTTCAGCGCATGCTCGCCAAACGTGGGATTCGGACCGACATTGATCGCGGCGGGCCAGCGAACGCCGTCCGTATAGGCTGCGCCGGCATACACGCCCAGACCTGGCAGGAGCGTATCGATCGCCGCCAGGTTAGCGGTGGCAAAGCCGATCTTCGCTCCACGCCCGGCGCCATGCGTCACCATCCCGCGCAGTCGATAGGGATGCGTGAGCATTCGCCGGGCCTCGTCCACTTGCCCATCGGCCAGCAACTTGCGGATGCGCGAACTGGAGACGAAGTCTCCTTCGACCTTGAGCGGTTCGACGATCTTCATATTCACGTCGGAGCGGTCACAGAGCCCGCGCAGAACGTCAATGGTTCCACTGCGGCCACGACCGAAATAGAAGTTGGGTCCTTCGACCATCGCCCGGGCGCCGAGCGCGTCTTGCACGATGCGCTGGAAAAAATCGTCGGCCGAGAGCTGTAATAGTGCCTCGTCCGTGGGGTAGGCAATCACCACGTCCACGCCCAACTCGGCCAGAAGCTGCGCCTTGCGATCTGTCCAGGTCAACGGAGGCGGGGCCTCGGCCGGGCGCAACAACCGGACAGGGTGCGGATCGAACGTGAAGACCACGGCCGGCCCGCCAGCGACGCGCGCCGCCGCGATCAGTTCCGAAATAATGCGAGCATGCCCTAGATGGACGCCGTCGAAGTTTCCGATCGACACCGCGCCGCCACGATGGTCCAAGTTCAGGCTGGCCAGATCGCGCAGTAATTTCACAATGGAACCACGGACAGAAGTGCGAGGGGCGTCATGCAGGGGCACATTATTATAGTGGCGCTGAAGCAGTCCATTATGCGAAGGGGCGTTGCAAACGGTCAATCGGGCGCCTAAATCGCGCCCACGGACCGCTATCGCAAGAATAGCCCGCAAATCGACTGCGGGGCGCCGGGAGACCGGTAATCGCATCCTTTGTGGGGGCCGCTCAAGGCGCGCGGCGTGCGAACCAATTGCATGGGAGCGTGTCCGGCATGCAAAACCCCAGGCGCCAGCAAGCGTGTCCGCCGCGGAGTCGTGTCAGGACGCATGGGCAGCATTCAGGTCCGCGCATCACTTCCTTGCCGCGGGTGGCCAGGATTTTGGCTGGACTTAGGATAGGAATCCGCGCTAAGATGAGCGCACGCCCACCCCGATCCGCCTGGCCACCCATCGCACGCGAGCCCTCGGCCATGTCTAGCACCACGTTTTTGCTTCCCGCCGTCACGATGACACTCAATGGCCGCCCGGCCACGCGGTGTCCCGACGCGCTGCGCGAAAAATACCAGTTACTGCTCAACGAACAGCGCATGAGCTGGACGGAGCATCTCCATCTGCGGCGACTGCTCGGCTCCGGAGGGCAGGGGGTGGTCTACCTTAGTGAGCGCCGCGGCACGGACAATTTTACGCTGCCGGTGGCCGTGAAGATTTTCTCGCCGCTGCATTACGAGGACGATCGCGCGTATGACGAAGCCATGGGGCGTATCGCCGCCATTGCCGCGCGCGTCGCCCAGATCCAGCAAGACAACCTGTTGGACGTGCACAATTTCGTCGAGCGCAATCGCATTCGCTTGATGGAAATGGAATGGGTCGACGGTTATGACCTTGATCGGTTGCTGACCAACGAGATGCTGGAGCGGACCCGCGGCCGTGTTAGTAATCGCCGCTGGGAATACCTGAACAACGTGATCGTGACGGATGGCCCCGTGCAGCCGCGCCTGAAGCCGGGCATTGCCATTGCCGTGCTGCGCGAATGCCTGGCCGCGCTGGCGGCGCTGCATCGCGAGGGCATCGTCCATGGCGACGTCAAGCCGTCCAACATCATGCTCAAGCGGACCGGCAACGCCAAGATGATCGACATCGGCTCGGCCTTCGATATGGACGCCGCGCCGGCGCGCCGCAGTTGCACGCCCACCTACGCCGCGCCCGAAGTGCTGGAAGGGGGCGAGTCCTCGCCACGCTCGGATCTGTGCAGTCTGGGCTACGTCCTGATTGAGATGCTGTCGGGCGCGCCTCCCTTCGAGGGGAAGACCACGCTCCGCGAACTGCTCGAGGCCAAGCGGATGATCGTGCAACGCCTGCACGACCGGCTACCGCGCGAAGTCGTATGCAATGAACTGCTGATGAACCTGATCCGCAGTCTGGTTTCGGCCGATCCCGGCCTGCGCTTCCCGAGCGCGGAAGCCGCCGACCTGGTCAAAGAAGGCGCCGCCAGTTTCCATCGCCAGCTGATCAAAGGCGACCTGGCCAGCGAGTACGAGACCGAGATCCGCAAGTGGCTGGAAGAGATTGAATAGCGGTTTACCAGTTTGGGACGAGATGGAATCTCGATTCCAAGTTCTGCCTGACTCCATGGTGAACGTGAGATCGGGCATTTATACGCGCCGTGTCGTGGTCCGAGTTGGCCATCTGTAACTTTGCGACCCTCTGACTGTGCGCATGCCAACGTCGAAGACGCACATCAATCGCCATCACTAGGCGAGATTGCGAAGGCGATTCGGACGCTAAATTTGTAATCGCATACTCCGTAACGAGTTGCGCCGAGACGATTCTGTCCCAACGCGGCAAGCGGGTGCGACCAGGCAGCGCTTTTCAGTAAGAAAATCTCTCGCACGCCCAGCGGGCATTCAGCCATAATGAGGGGGAGCAGCATCGAACGACGATGCGTCTGATTTCTCGCGGATTCTGACTGAACGCTAAGCCTGCCATGATCATCGATCCTATCGGCGCGGCAAACTCGTCTCCTACAGAGTCCGCAGCGCGTGATCCGGCATTGAATGCCCTGATTGAGTCTGCGCGGGGTGGGTCGAAGGAAGCCTTGGGGGAGTTGTTCCTGGCCTACCGCGACTATCTGCTGGCGATTGCAAATAGCGCCATCTCCAGCGATATCCGTCCCAAGGTAGCGCCCAGCGACGTCGTGCAGCAATCCCTGGCCGAGGCTTGTTTAGGCTTTGATCAATTCGAGGGTATGAGCGAAGACGCGCTGCGCGGTTGGCTGCGGCGGATTTTACTGAATAACGTCCAGGACGCCACCCGCGAGTATCGTGGCACCGCCATGCGCGATATCACGCGCGAAGTTCCGCTGGCAGGGGATGATTCGCGCCAGGTGATCGATGCGAACCTGATTGCGGACCAGCCTTCGCCGAGCGAGAACGCAGCCTTGAGCGAAGAGCAGCGGTTATTTGAAATGGCGTTGGCCAGGATGCCCGCGGATTACGCGCTGGTTATTCGCAAGCGCAACTTGGAATATCGTTCGTTCCACGACATTGGCGAAATGTTTTCGATGTCGGCCGACGCAGCTCGGAAGTTGTGGGAACGGGCAGTCAAGCAACTAGCCAAGGAATTGAAGGCGATCCGATGACGGAAGAGAACCGTATCCTGCCGCCCACAGATCAATTGCTGGAAGTATTGCATGACGCTGTTGTGGCGGGTGGAGACTGCGTCGCCTTGCCGCCAGACTCACCCGAGGATTTGGACGCGTTGCGAGAATGTTTGCAGCTGGTGGAGCGGGTCCGCCGCGCGCAGGTTGCCGATGGCGCCACGCCGGCGGTGTTCGAGGAGGAGACACTCAACTCCCAAGTCGCCCGCGATGGAATCCGTCGGATTGGGCGTTTTGAGATCATTCGAGATCTGGGCCGGGGTGGGCACGGCATCGTGTTTCTGGCGCGCGATCCAACATTGAAGCGACTAGTAGCGCTCAAGGTGCCTCGACCAGACTTATTGCTGACGCCTGGAATGCGGCGGAGTTTCTTTCGCGAGGCGCATGCCGCCGCCAAGCTCACGCATCCGAACATCGTCACGGTTTACGAAGTCGGACCGGACTCTCCGGTTTGCTATATCGCGGCAGAATTCTGTCCGGATAAATCGCTGCACGAGTTTCTGAAATCGCGCCCGGCGCCGCTGGCCCCGCGCGTCGCGGCGACACTTTGCGCCGAACTGGCCGACGCCGTTCACTATGCGCACGAGCAAGGCGTGCTGCATCGCGATATCAAGCCAGGCAATGTGCTACTGAGTCCACGCTCCAAGAGCGAGGCAATCTGGAGCGACTCCGCAGACGCACAGTTCATGCCCAAGCTGACGGACTTTGGTCTCGCCCGCGTGGCGGAGTACGACGCGGAGCAGACCAAGACCGGCGTCCCGCTGGGGACGCCAGCCTACATGGCGCCGGAACAGGCTCGCGGCCATTCGGCGGAGATCGGTCCAGTAACCGACGTGTATGGCCTGGGCGCCGTGCTCTACGAGATGCTGACGGGCAGGCCTCCGTTCCAAGGAATTACGGGCCTGGACACTTTGCATCAGGTGCTCACGGCAGAAGTCACGCCGCCCAAGCGACTGCGGCCGAGCATTCCCACGGACTTGCAATCCATCTGCCTGTGCGCGCTGGAAAAAAATCCTGCCAAGCGCTACTCGTCCGCCGCGCTGATGGCGGAGGATTTGCGGCGCTTTATCGACGGCCGTCCGACGCGAATTCGGCCATTGTCCAAATTCGGAAGGCTCCATAAGTGGGCGCGGCGACGTCCGGCGATCGCGGCGCTGATCCTGGTGTGCGTAGTCGCCATGGCGACCATTCTGGCCGGCTCAACCGTCTACAGTATGTGGCTCCGCACGGCGCTAGCCGACGTGCAGCAGCATTCTCGCCTGCGCAGGGCGGACTCTTACGCCAGCGCTGTGAGCGTTGCCCATTCGGCGGACGAACAAGGGAACGTCCGGGATCGCGACAAAATTCTGGATGGCCTTGTTCCGCAATCGGACGAAGAAGACCTGCGAGAGTTTTCCTGGCGGCAAATGCGCCAGAAGGATCCCCCTTGCGTGGCAACGCTCAGGGGGCACGCAGGCGCTGCCTATGACGTGGCATTCTCACCGGACGGAGGCCTCGTGGCCACCGCCGGCAAAGACGCCACGGTCAGGCTCTGGGACCCCGTTTCCGGGACCGAGCTGGCGACGCTGGCCGGCCACGTTAGCGAAGTTGGCGAACTGGCGTTCTTCGATTCCGGCCGGCGGCTGGCTTCCGCAGGCGACAGTGGAGAGATTTGCGTTTGGGATGTTGAAGCGCGGAAACGCCTGCAGGTGCTGGACGCGCATGCCGGTCAGATCTATTCGCTCGCCACGGCCGCCGACGCGGTTTGGATCGCCGCCGGCGGGAATGATGGCCGCGTGCGGCTATGGAACGGCGCAACGGGGGAGCTGCTTTGGACGAGTGACCAGCACGAGCACGTGGAATCGCTCGCGTTTGCGCCAGACGGAACCACACTGACGGCCGGCTACAGTTGGTTGAAAATCCGCACGTGGGACGCACGAACCGGGAATTTGGTCGAAGAGTCGGAACTAGCGTCCGGCGGTGGCCAGACCTCGATTAAGTTTGCGACAACGAGCATGTTGGTGGCCATGGATCGATGGACCAAGTCGATCGGTGTCTTTCAAAACGTCAATCCCAATCAAACTTGGCAGCGAACCAGGATCATGGAACTGCCACAGCGAGAGTTGTCACTGCACGGTCTGTCTGTTTCACCGATCGAGCACACCATTGCGCTGGGCACCAGGGCCGGAAACGTTTACGTCCATTCGCACCATGGTCGCCAGGAGAAGATGTTTGTTGGTCACACGGATCGAATTTGGAGGACAGCCTGGTCCCCCAACGGTCGCCTGCTGGCGACGGCGTCAGCGGACGGCACGGCCAAGATCTGGGATCTCGAGGCGCCGACGAGCGAAGTTGCCTGGTTGCCACGTTTGACCGAGCGTCAGTATGTTGGTTTCGCATTCCCGCGGGATCGATCGAAATTACTCGCTTTGACCTCCGATGGCGCCGTCGTGGAATGGGATCGCCCGAGCTCTTCGGTGGTTTCCGTGCGCCAGACCTCCCAGCCGGGCGGAGTTCTCTTTCAGACGTCAAAGGATACGTCGGTTGCCATCTCCGTGTCGGGGGATCTGAACTGGTGGAACGCCAGCACGGGAGAAACAATAGGAATTGCCGACGTTAACCTGGATGGCAGAATCTGCGACGGAGCCGGCTCCGTTACGATTGCAATTCGCCGCCGCAACAATGATATCGCCCTGTTCGACACGCATCAGATGCGCGAAGTCGGCAGAATTCGCCCGGATCGCAATATGACGGGCTTTGCCGTGAATCGAGACGTCAGCCGAATCGCCGTGGCGACGGATCTCCCGAGTGTGGAAATCTGGCAGGTCTCGCCACTGAAAAAAGAGAAGTCGTGGCCGCTCACTCAATGGCTGCGGAGCGGCTGCTTTATCATCACCCACGATGGACGCGAGATCGTGGGTTGTGGCGAAGGGGAGGCGATCACCGTTTGGGACATTGAGACCGGCGCGGTAAAACGCCGCATGGGCGGTGTGCCGGTCAGCTTAAGGACCTTAGCTCAAAGTCACGATGGCAGAACCTTGGCCTCGGTCAGCGACGGCGAGCCCGAGGGCAATCGCGTGCAACTCTGGGATTACAAGACAGGCGCCAAGCTCTCAAAATTGGAAATTGGGCCGAGCACTATTCAACTCGCGTTTTCGCCCGATGACCAATGCCTGGTGGCGCTAGGCAACACCGGGCAAACCGGGTGGCTTACGGAATGGTGTATCGAGCGGCGCGAGAGCCACGCGTTCGATGATTTGCGCGGGCCTGCGCCGCGGTTTGCGATGGACGGCGGGATGATGCGCGGGGACCACGCGATGTCCATGAGCGATGTGCAAAATAAGGATAACGTCACTCGCGCCATCATGCGGCCGGTCGCAGAACTGGATCGGGCGGCGCGTACGCGTTCGTCCAACCCCGACTGGCCGCCAAAAACTGCTGAGCCCTGGCAAGTAGAAATTATCAGCGAATGCGCGCGTCTGTTTCGCGCCGCGGGCGAGTACGCTCGACGCGAGGGTTTTGCGACCGCCTATCCCACATTCATGTTCTCGGTTGATCCAGAACCTCGAACCGCGAAGCTCACATTGATCCGTGCCGGAAATACGAACTCAAAGTTGATTTCGGTCACTCCGAAGCAGATGGAGAACGCGATTCAAAAGCCGATGATGGAATTCGATGGGCAACGCCAACTGCTGAGAGAAATGATTGAGACGTGCCATGGTTGGGGCCAAATGCGCGGGTATGGCACTGCATTGCCAACCTTTTACTTTGAACGGCCAGCCGGTCAACCACTTCGTTACCAACTGGTTGCGTTGGCGGATGACGCCTGCGTCTACCGCAAAATTCCGGCCGAAGACATTGTTGATGCCAGTGCTTGGACACGCGTTTTCGAAAGCTGTCATCGGATGGCGATTGAGGAAGGCTACGCTTCCGGCTATCCCACGCAGAGCGTCTCCCGCAATCAAATGGATTGCATCTTCTTCAAGCCCGAGGCGGTCGAAGTCCGCGACGTGCCGATTGACGACCTGATTCCGTTTGTCTTCGAGTGACGAGCTTCGCCGCGCTTCCAGGGTCTTCCAGCTCAGCGGTTGGCTTCGTGCACAAGGTGCCCTAGTTCTGGCAGGATCAAACGATCCATCGCCAGGCGGACGGCTTTGGGGGAGCCCGGCATGCTCAGCACCACGGTCTGGCCGACCAGTCCGCCGATCGCGCGGCTGAGCATGGCCGCCGGGCCGATCTCTTGATAGCTCAGCATGCGGAACAACTCTCCGTAGCCCGTCATGGTTTTGGTGAGCAGCTCGCTAATCGTTTCAAAGGTTTGATCACGTCGACTAACGCCGGTGCCGCCGGTAAGCAGGATGGCCGCCACGTCGTCGCGCTGGCAGAGCTTGCTCACCAGGGCGCGCATCCGCGCCGGATCATCCGGAATGATCTCGCGCGCTACGATCTCGTGTCCGGCGGATTGTAGTTTCTCGACCAGCAGCGCGCCGCCAGTGTCGTCCGCCAGGGTACGCGTGTCGCTGACCGTGATCACCGCGCAGCGGACCAGTCGCGGGGCGCTCGCCCGGTGCTGCCCAGCCGTATCGGACGACACAGTCTTGGACGATACAGCGGCGGCGTCAGACTCCACGGTCGGTCCGACGCTGGGAGTGGGCGCTTGGGCCGCGTTGGTTTTGCTGGAGTCCGAGGCTTCTGTCATGGCGGGTGGCCCTTGGCGTCGATTCGAGATCACGGAATCAAAATCAGGACTGGTTATTTCGGCGCTTTCCGTGCTGGCGGAACCGATTTATGCCCATGATGGACCCGACGGGGGGACGGAATTTGTGGAACTAGCCCCCAGCGCTCCCTATACTAAATAGAGGCGTCCGGACTGGTGCACTCTCGGTCCGCGGCCCATTGTATGCCGCAAACTCATCGATGGCGAAAGCTTTAGCCTCAACGCCGGAACGTCAGGCCCAATATGAAGCCACTCGCGCGTGCGAACACCGTTCAGGTAATCTTATCGGCCTTGGTCGTGGCTTTATTGCTGCCGGCCGCACGGTTGCGGGCCGAGGTCTTTGTCCTCAAAGGGGGCGGCCAGATCGAAGGGATGCTGGTCAACCCAACGGAGAGGCCGCGCGAGCGCTACCTGATTCGCACCAGCATCGGGGATGTCACCCTGTCGCGCGATCAGGTGAAGGAAGTTCACAAGCCCAAGGCGAATCAGGCGGCGTACCACAAGCTCCGCCCACAATTTGCCGACACGGCCGATGGGCAATGGAGCTTGGCCGAGTGGTGCAAAGAGCACAAGCTGACGGCCGAGCGGCAGGTGCACATGGAGCGCATCATTCAACTCGAGCCGGGGCATCTCAAGGCCCGGCAGGCGCTGGGCTACTCCTTTGTGGAGGGGCAGTGGAAGACCCGCGACGAAATCCATCGCGAGCGCGGCCTGGAGAAAGACGCTGCGGGCAAATGGCGCCCTCCGCAGCAGATCAAGGATCTGGCCGCGCAAGCCGAGCAAAAGAAGGCCGAGCAGGAATGGATCGCCAAAGTCCGCCGTTGGCGCGGCTGGTTGAATGGCGATAAGGCGCCAGAGGCGTTGCCGCTATTCGCCGCCATCGACGATCCGAACGCCGTGCCGGCGCTGATCAACTATATGAAGAATGAGAAAGACGCCGCAGTCCGCCGACTTTACGTCGAGACCATGGCCCGGCTGGGGACAAACGATGTCGCCCACGCCTTGGGGAACTACGCCATGGATGACGACGACGACGAGGTTCGCGCGGCCTCTCTGGATTATCTGGCCAAGGCCGAACATCCGGGCGCGGTCGACTTTTTCATCAAGCGACTGCTCCACAAAGACAACGTGATGGTCAATCGCGCCGGTGTGGCCTTGGGCAAGATGAAAGACCCACGGGCGATTCGTCCACTGATCGACGCGCTGGTCACCCGGCACAAGTACCAGGTGACGCAAGGGAACGGCAATAACATGAACAGCACGTTTGGCGGGGCAGGGGGGGGCAACTTTGGGTTCGGCGGCGGCGGGCCTCAGATCATTGAGCAAGACAAACAAAACCCGGAAGTGTTTGCCGCCCTGACCTCGCTGACGGGCGCGAACTTCGACTACAACGAACAGGCCTGGCGGGCGTGGCTGACGTCGCAAAAGAAGACGCAAAACGTCGACGCGCGCCGCGATTGAGGCGCGCCGCGAGCGATCGCAAATTCATTTCGCAACCGTGCGCCAAGTTTCATAATCAGGCCGTGTGGCGTTTGGGCGCAGTTTCCGAGTTCACTTCATTCGCCTGGGGGGCGTTGTACGATGTCCAAACCAACGATCGCAATCATTGGCGCTAGTCCGGACCGATCGAAGTTCGGAAACAAAGCCGTCCGCGCGTACGCCCAGCAAGGGTACGATGTCTATCCGGTGAATCCCAAAGGGGGAACGATCGAAGGGCATGCGGCCTATCGATCGATTGGCGAGATTCCGCTCGGTCGCTTCGACCGCGTGAGCGTCTATTTGCCGCCGGCAATCGGCCTGGCAGCGCTCGACGATATCGCGGCCAAAGGCTGCGACGAGCTCTGGCTCAACCCGGGGAGCGACAGCCCCGAGGTCGTGGCGAAGGCACAGCAACTTGGCCTGTACGTCGTCCAGGCATGCAGCATCGTGGACGTTGGCGTCACCCCAGCGTCCTTGAGCGAATAGCGTTCGCCGAGGTCTGCAACGCGGTCTGCTGCAATTCGATCCACTGCTACGCCGCGCGAATTGCCGGTTGTCGCTTGCGATGCGTCAGCCAGCCGTGCCCCAGCACGCTCAGCGCCACGCGATCTTCCAAATTCGGCCGGAAGATCGTCATCAGCAGCAGCGGCAGATACCAGCACATGTAGAGTCCGCCGCCTTGCGGATTCCAGAACTGGGCGCCCAACATCACCACGGCCGAGCAGCTCAGCAGTGTTCCCAGGTTCTTTTGCGCCGGCCACAGGGCGAAGCTGGCGCACAGCGCGGCATACGTCGCCAGCACAGAAAGCCGGAACGGATTGGCCGATTCGTAGAAGCTCCAGAACCCGGTGACGTCGTTCTCGGACATGCTCGCCCAGCCAAACATCTGCTTGGCGTGCGTCAGAAACGCTTCGAATCCGCCCGCCGTCAGGAACAACGTGCCGATCAGCAGCGCTCCCATCGACACGAATCCAACCGTAAATCGCAGCAAGCCTCGGTGCCAATAAAAGCCCAGCCAGAGTGGGAGCAAGAAGATCGGGTAGTAGATCACGCCTGTCGCCAGGCCTAAGAGCATGCCCGATACCAGCGGTCGCCGATACGCAAACACGGCCCAGACAATCAGCGCAGCAGGCAGCACGTGGTCGACGCGTCCGGTTTGCTGAGCGGTGTAAGGAAGCAGCAGGTACAACGTCGCCGCGGCCACGCCCGTGCGGACGCTGCCAAAGTGGCGCGCGCCGATCATCACCATTCCCAGCACGACGGCCAGGTGAGACAAGATCGCGGTGGTCCGCGCCGTGGCGATGTAGATCCGCAGGCGGCCGTCGTCCTCGGGATTCTCGACCTCTGGCTTCACCAGGATCTTGCTGGCGACGCCGGCAAAGACGTGCATCAGCGGATACCCAGGACCGTGCGTGGCCAGGCTGGCGTCGGTTTCGGCTGTGGGCGTTTGCGAGAGCATTTCGTCCAGGCGGCGGGCGCCGTCCAGATCGGCCTCGGTCGGTTTACGCGTCACCACGTTGACCATCAAGAAGATCAACAGCGAGACGGTGGCAAACGTCAGCCCGCCGGGAGATAAATTCGGCTCCAGCAGCGGGCGGCGGACCATCATTGGGTCCATCAGCAGCCGAATCAGAAAGAAGCCCGTCGTCGCGAAGATCCACGCGTAACCGAACTGATTGACGTTGGCCGCGTGTTGCGGCTCAATCAGTAGCAGTCCGGGCGCCAAAGCGATCAGGCCCAACAGATCCAAGTTCCGCACGCTCCAAACGCGGCTGAACTTGAAGTAGATCGCGATCGTCAGCAGTGACGACAAGTAGACCCAAGTCGTCGGGTGGATCGGCGTGTAATTATAAAGTATCTGTTCCATCGAACCCGCGCAAGGCACAGCCCAATCTGGGCAACCCAGAGCGAATCTCCGCTGCAAAATGGGCGCCGGCCGGACTGCTCCAGCCGACGTAAAGCAATTGAAAGATACGAATTAGGGCATGATTTGCAAGCCCGCGGCAGGCCGCCAACTCGCTAACAATTCCCTAACCTTTTGCCCCAAAAGGGGTTCAGCCCGAAGCCAAAACCCCGTTCCTAGCCCGCTTCCCTCGGTTTCAATGAATCTGCGCCAATCCAGAGCCTTCCGGGTTAACCAAGGCGATTGATTCTTAGTTGCCGCCTCGCTGCGCACGGTCACAATCTTTGTGCTTGGATTGGCGGCGATTGTTCATGTGCTCACTCCAGCCGCTGGCGGGCGATGGTCGCCCAAGGGCTATCCGGCGCAAGCTCCAAAAAGGCGTGCCAATGCCCATTCGCCTCATCCGGACGCCCCAGCTCATCCAGGACCCGGGCCAGGTGGTAGTGCGCATCCGGAAAATCATCGTGATACGCCAGGGCGCCCTCGAAGGCCCAGGCCGCTAGTTCCAACTCTCCCTGTTCGGCCAGCACGCAACCTAGATTCGCGCGGGCCTCGACGTAGTTCTCGTCCAGTTCGATCGCCATGTAATATCGCTCGCGCGAGGCGCCCAGATCGCTCGCCCGGTAGAGCAATTCCGCCAGCGCAAAACAAATCTCGGCGCTGGGCCCACCGGCGGCGAGCGCGGCGCGGTACATCTCGGCCGCGGAGCCAAGTTCGGAGCTTTCTTCGAGCGCCTGGGCAAACGCGACTAGTTCGTCCGCCGTCGCGGGAGCTGTTTCTTTGGACGTTGCCAAAGGGAGGATCGTGTCGCGCTGCTCGCTGGTTCCATTGGAAGAGTCGGTCGCACCGGTGTCGAAATCGAACCGTTGCTGCCCTCCGGCTTCGACCAGGCCCGTTCCTTGGCGCAACAGCAGACGTTTGCCTTCGGCCACCAACGCCGGCAGATCGACGGCCGACGCGTCGCCGGGTCGCCTGCGAGTCAGCGCCGCAAACTGCTTTTCGATCAAGTGCTGCGAGACGCCCGCCGCGGAGAGGGCCGCCAGTTGCCGGGCCGTTGCGACTTGCGAGAAATCAAAATAAGGAAGCCGGCCCACCTGTCGCCGCGCCTGCAACAGGCCGCTGCGATGCCAGCGCCGCACGGTAGCAACAGGTAGCCCCAGCAATTCGGCCAGCATGGCCGGCGTGTAGGACGCGCGAAGGTGCGCGTCGTGATCAATCAGCCCTAGCCGCTGCCAGAACTGCGTCTCGTTGATGACGGTCAATTGCCCAGCGTCGATTGCGCTGCGCTCGGAGTCGCCCAGTAGCGTCGCTAACGCAGCCGGTGGAGAATCGTCCGCGACGACGATCAAATCGACGCCAGCGGCGATGGTGTCGATGGAAATACCGCCATGTTCGCGCACCAGTTTCTGGGCGTCAGGACGGGTCATTCCGGCCAACTTGCCGACAAACGCCACACGCAACGCGGCAATCGAGTCTGCACGGGGTGTAGAAGGTTGGCTGGCCATCGCGAAATCGATTATCGCCGAACCCGTGGAAATTGAAACCCGCACTAGGCGAGCCACCAGCCGCCAGTTTTGCTTTGCGCCGTGCGAAGCAAAAAAATCAGGGCGCCGAGTGGCTACTGGCCGCTCGACGCCCTGCTGTGAATCGTTAGCAACGCTTGATCGAATTAGGTGGTTGGCCGAACCAACGGAACGAGCCCCGGATGTTGTCCACTGGTTGTGCGTGCGCTATTCGCGGGCGAGGCGCCAGTGCCCGGAAACGCAGCCCCTGGGGCCGCGGCGCCAGGGGCCGTAGCGGCTGGCTCCGCTGGATTCAGCGGCGTCACTGGGTTGACCGGCACCTTCTCTTCGGGGCCAATCTCAGGCGTCTTGGCGGCGCCGTTGGTCCCGCTATTGTTCGTAGCGCCATTGCCGTTGCTAAAACCGTTGGCTCCATTAGGCGCCGCTGGCGATGGTTCCGAGCGCTGTTGGAACGAACCGCCTGGGGCCGCTGGCTGGCTGGGCTGTACCTGCATGACCGGCGCGGCGGGCGCGACCAACATTTGCTGCACCGGAACAGCGACGCTCACCGCGACGCCACCACACGGGTCGACGATGGGCACCTTGGTGACAATCGTCCGCGGGATGCGGTAGTTGTAAACCACGGGAGTGCGGGTTTCGACAGTCCGCGGCACGCGCACCGTTTGTACCTCGGCCACCTGCCTGCAAACTCGCACGGGGACCTGGTCCACTCGCTCTTCGCAAACAGTCTTCATCGTTTGCACCGGAATCTTGCGAACGATCTCTTCGGGAACCATCTTGCAGACCTGCACGGAAACCTGACGCTCAACTCGCTCCGTCACCTGGCGATACGTGGTGACCGGAATCTTGCGGACCTGCTCCTCTTGCACCATCTGGCAGACCTGGATGGGAACCTTGCGAACGACTTCTTCGTTCACGACGCGGCAGACCTGCATCGGCACCTTGCGAACCGCGGTCTGCGGCACCATGCAGGTTTGAGGAACCTGTTGCGTGACGATATTCGGCTTCCAAACCCGATTCACGGTGACCGTGTCCGGTTGCTGCTGGCGAACCCAGTTCAAACCGCCACGCTGGAAGACTTGCTGTCCGGTGGCCGGATCGACCACGCAGGCGTCTGGCAACATCCGCAGTCGCGTGGTTTGCCTGCCTGGGATAACCGTCTGCTGATCGACGAAGCCACCCTGATCGACCGTCACCGGGCGATATGTGGTGACCGGCGTCATGACCGTGTAGGGTTCGTCCCGTTCGACGGTCTCAGTCACCGGGCGCTGCACCATGTAGCGCTCCTCGCGCTCCTCAGTGTGCATCACGGGGCGCTGCACCATGTAGCGTTCTTCGCGCTCGCTGGTCTCGGCCACGGTGCGGACCGTGTCGTAGCTGGCGTCGCGGATCTGTGTTTCATAAACGGGCTTGAGGACCGTGTAACGCTCTTCGCGCTCGCTGGTCTCAATCACCGGACGAGCGACCGTGTAGCGGCGCTCGCGGAGTTCGGTCTCCCAGACGGGGCGAAGCGTGGTCACCTGCCGCTCGTCGTAAACCGTGTCGTAACCAATCCGGTACGCGGTGACCTGGCGATCTTCAAAGACCGTCTGGTATTGCACGCGATACGTCTGGCAAGACGAGCAAGGCTCTTGCGCCTTGCCGGTGGTGGCGGCCGCGCTCAAGAGCGCCGCGCCCGCTAGGGCCGTGCGAAAACCGAGCTTCGTCCGAAACAATTGTGTCGTCATGTCCTCACTCCCCACTTCCGTCGCCTGCGATGTTTTGGGTCCGTATCGAAGCATAGGTTCCAACGCGTGTAGCACCGCGTGCTGGTGGACGCTGGCGCCCCGCTGGATTCTGGCTCACTAGCGGTTAGTGCACGGATGTGCAATCGGCGCGCCACTGCCGCGCAGAAACCAATTAAGAGAATGTGGCGGAGTATTAACGAAGTGGCAAACAGAAAAGTTTGACATTCGCAGGGCGCGCGATGCGAAAGATCGCCAAGCCAACGACTTGCGCGTGGAAAAAATCTATTAAGATTCTTTTCGCGTAAAACCGACGCTAGCCCGCGTAAAACCGCACATTTTATGCAACTAGAAAAATTGCAATAACCGGCAAAGTCAATCAGCCGGCGGGCACGTGCGCCGCCGGCTGGTTGAGATGGACACTGACTGCCGCCGCGGCCAGTCTAGGATGACACGGACTGCTATCACAGGCAGTCTAGGTGACACTGACTGCTATCACGCTATTGCGGAGTCGCAAAGCACTTCGCAGCGATCTGGCAAAGCTGCAAATTTTTCAACTCTGCGTGTACTCTTTCAAAAATCCTTTGAAGAGAACCAGGTGTTCTTCTTCCGCCTTGAGAAGTTGGATCGCCATGTCCTGGGTGACGTAGTCGTCTCCTTCGGTCGCCTTGATGATTTTCTTGTATTGAGCGCAGGCCGCTTCTTCGGCAGAGATCACCGCGCGAATCACGCCGGTGACATCCGTGGTGTTTTCCGTGGGCTGCGTCTGATTGCCCAGCTTGACCTTCATCGAGCCTGGCACCAGTCCGCCAATCTGCTTGATCCGCTGGCCCAACTGTTGCGCGTGGCCTAGTTCTTCGGTAATGTCGGCTAGCAGCGATTTCTTGATTTCTTCCGCTCGCACGCCGTCCAGATTGATGCTGTTGGCGATGTAGTTCATCACCGTCTCCAGCTCCATGCTGTACGCGGTGGTGAGCAGATCAATAATCTCGTTCGTGGTCGCCATAAATCTTGCCTCCGTGAAATGGTGAAGTTGACTTCCTAGTTGGCCTCAGCGGCCAGTGGTTTTTTGTCGAGTGCTTCCAGCGCCGCCAGGGCGCGGGTGCGGACTTCGGCCGGTTGATCGTCCTCCGCCAGCAGCGTAAACGCCGCCCGCAGTTGAGTTACGTCCAGCCCCGGGTTGGCCGCGACGATGGCCACGGCCGCTTGCAGCCCGTTGACTTCGATCAGGATGCGGCGCTGCTCGCGTGTCGCCTCTTTCGCTTTTTGAATGTTCTCGCGCTCTACTTCGGAGAAGTTGCCCCCCAGCCCGGCAAGTTCACCGCGGTCGAGCAATTGCAGTGCTTCGTCCACTTCTTGAGAGTTGAGCATTTCCAGCACCACCGGCAGAGCTGCGACGTCGCCATGTCGAGAGAGGCCCGTTGCTGCGTTGTAGCGCACGTCAGGATAGGTGTCGTCCAGCATTTGCTGAAGCTGCGCGGCGCTTTCAGCGTCTCCCAAAACGCCCAGCGCAAAGGCGGCGGCCGAGCGAATCTGCGGCTCTGAATCGCCAGCCGACTTATCGAGCACACTGCGAACTTCAGCCGGGTCCGCAATCTCGCTCGAGGGCAAACGCGATAGTAACACGGACAGCCCTTCGAGCGCGGCCCGTCGGACGGACGACTCGGCGTGTGTATCCGGATTGGCGGCCAGCAGCAGTGGCGGCAGCGCTTCGATCACTTCCATCTCGCCGAGAGCGCGGCAGAGAAAGGCCTCGAGCATGGCCGAGAGTTTTTTCGGCTCGGTGTTTTCAGAGCGCGGTCGATCCGTCATCCGCTCGTATTCGCTCGCCGGGCGTTTGAGTTCGTCGGTGAGCAACGTCGCCATGTCGGCAGCCAGGCGACGATCTTTTTTCATCTCCGCGTGACGTGGCTGGTTGAGCAGATCCGCCAGACTTGCCGCGGCCTGCCAACGCGCTTCGTTATCGCGCGCCATTGCCTTGACGTACTTCGAAGGGTCCGCTCCCAGGTTGGCCACCCAATTGAAGAGGAGCCAGACGACAACGATGATGCCCACGATGACCGCAGGCACGACGAACAACTGCACGATGAACCGTGCGCTGGGGGGCTCGACCGGCGGCAACGCATGATCTGGTGGCGACGCTTTTCGATCGGCGTCAACGGGCTGGGACATACGAACTTGCTCACGCCAAAATTGTTGGGGACTGCGCGGACAACTTTAAACGCGATTTATCGGCGGGCGAACGTCTTCCGGCCTTCCGTCGGTCGGCCTTTCGCTTCGCTTTTGCACGCGTCTAGAGAGTCATGTGGTACTCAAAGTGTAGGTGGGGAGGGGGTTCCGTCAAGCCGCGCCGCGGCCTGAGCGTTTTGTACACGTAGACCGCCGCAACCCTCTTAAGATCGATTCTCAGTTAGAATGGCATTTAAGACGTCGATGTAGCCAATGTGCCGCCGAGGTTGGGCGATTTTCCCTAAACAACAACTCCATCCGCAATCCCAGCTTCGATCACGCCCCAGGTCCCAATGAAACGACTCGATCTCACGCTCGGCTCCGCGTCGGAAAATGTCGCACTGGACGAAGCTCTGCTCGAAGCGGCCGAGGCGGCCAGTACGGCAGCGACCTGGGTGGGGAGTTCGACCGGCGCCGACGGCATTTTGCGATTCTGGGAACCGAGCCAGCCAATGGTGGTCGTTGGGCGTTCCTCGCGCACCGCGGACGAAGCACGCTTGGAAGAATGCGCGCGAATCAACGCGGCAGTGGTGCGGCGATCAAGCGGAGGAGCGAGCATCGTCAGCGGGCCTGGCTGCCTGATGTACGCGCTGGTGCTCAGTTACCAGGAATTCCCGCAGTTGCGTTCGATCGACGTCGCGCACCGCTTTGTGCTCGCCAAAATGGTCGCCGGTTTGCAGAGCCTGGCGCCAGCGGTCGCGTGCCGCGGGACCAGTGATCTGGTGAGTGGCGACCGCAAGTTCTCAGGCAACAGCGTGCGCTGCAAGCGAAACCACCTGCTGTATCACGGCACGTTGCTGTACGACTTCGACCTGTCGCTCGTTGAGCGACTGCTTAAGACGCCGCCACGGCAACCGGACTACCGCGCCGGCCGCTCGCACGGCCAGTTCATCTGCAACCTACCGGCCACTGCCGATCAACTCCGCGCGGCAATCAGCGCCGCGTGGCAAGCAGACGAATCAATCGACGCCTGGCCACAAGCAGAGACCGCGCGGCTGGTGGCGGAGAAATACTCGCGCGACGTTTGGAATCTGGAAGGCAGCATTCCGTAATAAGTCGTTGCGATCCGTGTCGCCTATTTCGCGATCGGCCACTGCTTGCCGAGCGCCGTCCGCTGCATTTCGTTCAATTCCGCAATGCCGCCACGGGCTAGCTTGACCAGTGCGTTGAGCTCTTGCTCCGTAAAGGTCGCTTCCTCGCCGGTTCCTTGCACTTCGACGAAGCGTCCGCCGCCGGTCATGACGACGTTCATGTCGACCTCGGCGTCGACGTCTTCAATATAGTCGAGATCCAACACCGCCTTGCCATCGACCATGCCGACGCTGATCGCCGCCACGCTATCGACTAGCGGCGCGCCCGGCAGCCCCTTGAGCGAATGGATTGCGTCCGCCAGCGCCAAAAAGGCGCCGGTGATCGACGCGGTGCGCGTGCCACCATCGGCTTCCAGCACGTCGCAATCGACCGTGATCGATCGTTCGCCCAGCGCGTCCAGGTCGCAGATGGCGCGGAGGCTACGACCAATCAGCCGCTGGATTTCACTCGTCCGGCCATCGAGCTTGCCGTCCCGGTCGCGGCGCTTGCGCGGGCTGGTGCTCCCCGGCAGCATGTTGTACTCGGCTGTGACCCAACCGCGTCCTTTGCCTTTCATCCAGCCTGGGACAGATTCTTCGACGCTGGCCGTGCAAAGGACCGTGGTGGCGCCCGATTGAATTAAGACGCTGCCAGGCGAGGCACGCGTATAACGCCGCTTGATTTTGACGGGACGTAGCTGGTTCGGTCGGCGGCCATCATGACGCATGAGATCTGTGCTCGAAGGTGTAAGGTCAGAGAAGAGTAGGGCAGGCCGGGGCACGCCAGTGGAGGAGAGTAGAGCCGAAACGTTCGGACTTCGGCGTTACTTCGCTTTAAGTAGCACGTGATTGTGTAGCGAAAAGGCTTTGACCGCCAGTCCGCCGGCGGTGGCGGTGCTCGACGTGTGGCTGCGTGGCAGATCGAAATCGCCCACGCGAGTCCAGCGGTCTTGCACGCTTTCGACCTTGGCGAGCCGGCCGGTATCGGCGTCCCAATACTGCACGCTGTAAGCGCGCGGCAGGAACTTGCCTTCGGCGTTGGGTTGATTCTCCAGCACGGTGATCGTCATGTCTTGCTTGCCGAAGTTGCGATTGACGACCAGGATCTGCTTGTCGCGCACGCGATAGCTCGATGCGAACTGGCCGCCGTCGAACTCCAACAGCCGCCCCAGCGGATGCTCTGTCTCGTCGTCGGCAAATCGCAGGACGGGTTTCTCGTCGTTCGATTCGCCGCTGGCCGCGCGATGCATGGTGATCGACGCAAGTTGATCTTTCACCCACTCGGCGACCGGCTCGTCCCCCGCGTCGAGTTCAACTTCGCCCGTGGCGGAGACCGTGACCTTGGCGGCCATCGGACGGCCATCGACTTCTGCCGACAACTGCGCCGTAAAGCCGGGGAACTTGCTCCATTTCGCCCGCTCGGCGATTGCTTCTTCAAACAATTTCACCGCTTCCGGATCTGGGCCTGTGCGAACCAGCGGCCAGGAGAACGAGAGCGTGGCAAACTCGCGGATCTCGTCGTAGCTCTTGTCGTTATGCTTTCCGGGCGTCTTGTCGACGTGCTGCGCGTAGACGCAGTAGACCCCGGTCGAAGGGGGATTGTACGCGACCTGCCCCGCGTCGTCTGTCTTGAGTTCGTCCCCCACCAGGTTCACGTCGACCGTGGTGACCGTCACGCCTGGGAGCGGCTTGCCGGCGAGCAGGACGGTCAGCACGACACGATCCTCCTCGAACTTCGGCACGATTTCAAAACGCGTCTCTTCGCGCGGCTTGAGTTGATTCAACTCGTCGGGCTTGCCGGCGACCGCTTTCGGATAGTGACGCAGTAGGAACGCCGGTTGCAGCGGCCGGGCCAGCACGCCGTAATCCAATTGGCCGATCACGGACAAGCTGCCCGCCAGCGGCAACCGGGCGCGGAGCCGGTCTGCTTGTTTGATCACTTCAAGCTGCGTGAACTTGCCGGGCGTCGTTTGCGACCAAAGTTGTGTCGGCGCGACCTTTTCAATGTAGCGCGGATCACCCGCGTCAGCGTATTCGCTGAAATAGACTTCCACCGCGCGCCCAGCTTCGGCGGCCGGCAGCACTCGCGCAAACAAGAAGTGCGCTTGCGAGACATTAGCGCAGCACGTGCTCAGTAGTAGAGCGCCGGCGAATAGGCGTGCAATCGCAAAGTAGCAACGAAGCGTCATCGAAGGATCTCCAGCGAGCCGATGTGTACGGGCGTGACCGGTTATTTCCGGCGTGTATCGGTTGTAAACAGCAGCGGCGCGGATTGGTAGACCCCCACGCTCCGGCAAGCGCGTCGCAGAGCCGGCACGACTTCGGACGCAAACCACGGATTGCGCTGCAGCCAAGATTGGTTGCGGGGCGAAGGGTGGGGCAGGGGGATGAACCGTGGGGAGTATTCGCGAAACGCCTTCACGGTTTCTGTCAGCGAGGCCTTGCGACGATTCTGCAAATAGAGCCGCTGGGCATACTGCCCGATCAGAATCGTGAGCTCAATCCGTGGCAGTTCCGCCAGCAATCGGGCCAGCCACAGCGGCGCGCATTCCGCTCGCGGTGGCAGATCGCCGGACACCCCGCGCCCTGGATAGCAGTATCCGACCGGGATAATCGCAAACCGGCGCTCGTCGTAGAAACGGTCGCGGTCGATCGCCAGCCACTCACGCAGCCGGTCTCCGCTTCGATCATTCCAGGGGATGCCCGTCTCGTGCACGCGCACCCCGGGCGCCTGTCCGACGATCAAAACCCGCGCGTCCTGATGCGCGCGAAGCACCGGCCGGGGCTCGCGCGGCAACACCGCGGCGCAGGCCGTGCAGGCACGAACCTCGGCCAATAGCGCCGACAGTCCGCGCGATAACCGCTCGGGCCGCGCCTGTTGCGACCCAGACAGCAGAACGGAGTGTTTCGTTGGTTTCGACATCTTTCGCACGATTGTACGAAAGTGGTCAACCGTGGATGTTCCAGGGGCGCGCAACATCCCTGTGGGCGATCCATCGATTTCATAAGAGAGCGGGGCAGGGCGGGGCGCAACTCAGCCAGGGGGCCGTGTTCTGTTGCGACAAATCCGACGCGTGATGCAATTAGCTCTTACAGAAGTTTTTTCTTCGTCAGGTCCGTGCCGTCCAGGATGTCGATCCCTTCGCGCTTGGCGAGTTCCGTCAGCGCGGCCTCGAAGTAGACAAACGGCCGGTAGCTGTTGCGCTTGCGCGACCAGGCGAAGGCGATATTGACCGTGTCGATCGGCAACTTCTCTTCCGCCACCAGCTTCACTACGTGCTCGACGTATTCGAACTCGACCGGGCGCCGGCACTTCAGCCCTTTTTCCAACTGCTGCTTAAGTGTCACCTGGACCGACGAGTTGGTCTTGGGCGGCTTCTTCCCGAGCTGCGCGACGGCTTCCGTGGTCACGCCGCTTAACGCCGCGACCAATAACGCCAGGATCAGGTAGGCGCGCAAACGATTCTGCCGCATGGCGGGACCTCGCACGTTTGAAATGAAACCTCGAACGGGGCCGAAAACGGAGTGGACGCAGAAGGGACGCGCGCGCATTGGACTGCGGAAACGCGGACGGGACTTTTAGTCGAATCGGCGCGCCCCGGCAAGATCTGATCCGCGCGGACCGCTGGGGCAAAATGCGCCGGCGGAGACAGGCAAAACGCATTACTGGCGGAAAAAGCTTGTCAGAACCCTCGCGATTTCCTGACCGAAAATTTTGCGATCCGGGGCGGCGGGCCTATCATATACTTGGATTTGTCGAGCCGGTTCGACATTAGGGGATGGGCGAAGTTGTCGTCAGCATGGAGCGATTGGCTCGCGATGATGCAAGCACTGCTATCCGCCTCCCGCGCCCACCGTCCGTCGGCCTCCAGTCCTTGGCGCGATCGCGCCCGTTTTCCCTGGCGAATCAGCGCGCCGGGTATCCTGGTTCTTTGGACGTGTCTGGCGTTACCTTGCGCAGCTCAGACACCGACCGAAAAAACGCTCGCGACTGAGGCCCCTGCACAGGGCGAGATTTCCAAGCCGTCCCCAGCGGCCAAGACGCCTGCGCCCACCGTGGAACAGATCCACGCGGTCGTGCGGCAGTTGGACGATAACGATTTCGACACGCGCCAAGGGGCGATGAGTCAGTTAGAGGCTTGGACCGAGGCGCCGGCAGCGCAGCCCAGTCTGGCCCGCGTTTTGCAAACGGTACTGCTCGATCCACGGAGTTCGTTCGAGATCCGCACGGTGTGCGAGCCGATGCTGGCTCGCTTGCCGCAAACGCCCGAAGAGCCTCTCGCCACGGTCGACCTGGCCGAGATCGACAAGTTGATTGCGCAGACGGACTCGGATTCGTTCAACGTCCGCGCCGGCGCGGCGGCCCGCCTGGCATGGCTCGGCAAGCACGACGCTCAAACGGCGCTGCAAGTCGCGCAGCGAATGAAAGTCCTCTTAAGCAATCCCGCTCTCCAGCCTGAGATGCGCGAACGGTTGACGGCGATCTGGCAAACCGCGCGCGGCGTCTGGCTGGCGAGTGATCCGGCCACCTGGCCGCGTCCCGACGTCAGCGACGCGCAACTCGAAGCCTGGGTGGCCGAACTGCGCCGCCCGATCGAAAACAAAGCAGCCCAGTGGAAGAGCGATCGCGCGGAGCGCGAGCTGTTTGACTTGCTCGCGCACGACGATCAGGTCGCCCGCGTTCGCACGGTGATCGAGCGGAATCTACCGCTCGAAGCGGCCAAGACCGAACTGGCGGCCGACGTCGTTTTCCGCGGCACGCCGCAGAATTTCGACCTGTTGCAGGCAGAGTTCGAGGCCGAAGATCGGTTGGAACGACTTCACGAATGGACGAAACCGGCCATGGTCGCCGAGATCTGGCGGGACCACAGCCATGACTTCATTCAATACTTACAGATTGGCGTTCCGCAATATCCAGAAGGGACTCTCAACCCGCGGGCGACCCACTTTGATCGGATCGATGAGAAGACAGCGCATTGCGAGAGTGGCAACTCGCTGGCGTCGGGAGATTACCCGCTGGGAGTGGCGATTCCGCCGACGAGAACGGATCAGGATGCTTCCAAGAGCGGTCGGATGTTCCACTTGATCAACCTCTCGACTCCGCGTCGGCGATTGCTTTACGAGAATTACCATCTCAAGCGGAGCGAGCCGCAGCGACTGACGGACATCAGCGAACGCACAACCGCCTGGCTTCTGGCGCAAAAGCGAACGTTGACGGAGCGTGAGATCCTGATGTTGGCGCAGTTGGATCCAACGATTGTCTCACGTTTTATCGGGCCCTATCTGGCGGCCACGGAAGACGCGCCGAGGACAGAGGCGTTGGACGAATACCCAATGCTCGGTCGCGAAAGCCGGCACGCGCTGTTATGCCTGATGCTGGCCGAGATCGGCACGCACGAGTGTCTTCCCGGTCTGTCCGATGCAATCGTCGCCGGCAAGCTGCCAACGCCGAACGATCGCGCGGCGTATCACATTGGCTGGCTGGCGGCGTTGGCGATTGCCGACCGCGACCCGTGGTCCGGCGCCGACGACTGGCTGGCCGCACTGATCACGCGGGACGATTCGCTCCACACGGTTCGCGATTCCCCTCCAGACGTCGGCGCCACGGCGGCGGCGATGCTCCTGGTCCGCCACGGGGCCAGCATTTCGGAGTTTGGACTGGTGGAGTCCCCAGACGGCCAACTCCCAGGCCTGAATTTCCCGCTGTGCCGGTTCAACACCGTCGAGCGTCGGCAGCAGGTCTTGCGCTGGTGGAAGGAGCATCGCCCCAAGGTTCCATCGGCCGCAACCGATAAGCCAACTCGCCATGCGCCAGCGCTGCTACCAAGCTGAATGGCATAGGCCGAAAGTGTTGTAAGTGCTTTCTGTAGAAATAGTTCCGCTTGCGTTTCGGAGCGATTCTCACGTATATACTGCGGCCGTGGTGGGTGAGCTGAGCTTCGTTTCGCGCGAATCTCAGGAACCATCTCCTGAATAATCTGGTAGAATTAGCCTGCCGCTCGGTCGGGTCCTTTGTGTCCCGCGCGAGCCTCCTGTAGGATCCTGCACGAAGCGTTATGGCTCCACGACCTTTTTCCCACCGGCAGACGCTGTGATCGACAAGCGTCTGATCCATTATCGAGCAGGATCGGTTTCCAGCATTCCACTGCGTTGCGGGCATTGCTCGCGTCGCTCCGGCTGGGTTCTTCGGTATGCCCCCCAACGATAAGTTTTTAAAACTGCGCGCGTCGCTTCCGGCGGTCCTTCCGTCGCTGTTGATGTGTGATTTTGGCCACCTGGCGGACGACATTGCCCGTCTGGAGCAGGCCGGAGCGCAGGCGCTCCACCTGGATGTGATGGATGGGCACTTTGTGCCGAACCTCACCTACGGCTTGCCGCTCGTGGAAACCGTCCGCCGGCTGAGTTCGCTGGCGATCGAAGTCCATCTGATGATCACCGAGCCCGAGAAGTGGGTCGGCCGCTATATCGACGCCGGTTCGGACATGGTCACGTTTCATGTCGAAGCGACCAACGAACCGGGCGAAGTCTTACAAGAAGTTCGCAAGCGCGGGGCCGCCGCCGGACTGGCGCTCAACCCGCCGACTCCGCTTTCGGCCATTGAGACTTATCTACCGCATTGCGATGTCGTGTTGGTTATGAGCGTGATGCCTGGCTTTGGCGGACAGGCGTTCGATCCAGTCTCGCTCGAAAAGCTGCAAGCCTTGCACGCCCGGCCTGACTTGCAGGCGGTGCTGGAGATCGACGGCGGCATCAACGCCAAGACATTGCCCGCCGCGGTCGCGGCCGGCGCGCGGAACCTGGTGGTTGGCTCAGCGCTGTTCCACGCAAAAGACTATGGCGTTGCGTTTCACGATTTGACCAAGATGGCGCGCGAAGCGGTCCACTGACGTGCGCGACAGCGCAAACAAAGACCGCGGCGAGCCCGAATAAAAACATAAAAGAACGGTGAAGAGCAGGGCAAGGGGCAGTCGCCGACAGCAAGGGCAGCAACGAGATTTGGGAACGAGATTCTGGGGGCGGAGCAATCAACTAGTCATGTTCACGGCGGACGGATCGTCCGCTGGGAACGGCAACCGGCGTTTCACAACGCTCTGAGGATTTCATCACGACCATGCTGAGGATTATTCTTGTCCGTCCCGGCGCGTGTGACTTTATCGACCAAGGTCGAATCCAAGGCACGCTCGACATGCCGCTCAACGAGCATGGAACCAACGAAGTCGCCCAGTTGATCGCGGAGCTCACCGGGCGCGAGATCGAAACCGTGTACGCATCGACTTGCGAGCCAACCCACGCCACGGCCGAGGCAATCGCCGACGCGCTGGACGTAAAGCTCAAGAGCCTGCGGCACATGCAGAATCTGAATCACGGCCTCTGGCAGGGGATGCTGATCGACGAGGTCAAGCGCAAGCAGCCGACCGTCTACCGGCAGTGGCAGGAGCAACCGGCCAGCGTCTGTCCGCCCGATGGCGAAACGCTCGCCGAGGCGGCGGATCGGGTCGACCACGCGGTCGACAAAATTCTCAAGCGCCACCGCGAAGGGGTGATCGCCTTGGTCGTCCCAGAGCCACTAGCGACGCTCGTAAAGTCCCGGCTGGTTAAAGCCGGACTGGGTGACCTGTGGCAAGCGGCAACCGGACACGGCTGCTGGGAGGCCCTGGAGGTAGAGCCGCAAAATGTGGCCAGCGGACGCTGACCGGCGTCTAATTACTCAGGCTTGAAATGGGCGGGAGTTCACGCTCCCTGCCCAATGTCGGCTTAGAGCGTCAGTTTGGGTGTCACATTGCCGCCAGGCTCCCGCTTTTGAGAATATCAAACAAGCGTCCGATACTTTGCCGATAGAATGGATCAGGACCGTTCGGATAAGCCGAATGGCCTGCAAATTGCCGGTAAAATCGTTGTTCGTCCGCCCAGCTACCGCAGATTCTCGTGGTTACAGCCGCCAGCCAAGCTGCTATCCTACAGCTCGGTTGGCATAGGCCGACCCCACGCAGGTAGCTGAGTCGGGCAGACTTGGACGCTGCCATACCCGAAACCGGGCGGAGAACCGAGCCTTGTCTAGCGGTAAGACAGATATTCAGACCGGTCAGGCCAAAGCAACCCACCCCAAGCGCGGCGTGCCCGAAGGCTTGTGGAAGCGATGCCCTGGCTGCCAGCGGACGATTTTCCGCAAAGAGGCGGACCGCCGGATGGGCGTCTGCCCTGAGTGCGATTACCACTGGTACGTCCCCGCGCAAGAGCGCATCCATCAGTTACTGGACGATGGGACGTTTGAAGAGTGGTTTGCCGATCTCGAGCCGACAGACCCGCTGCAATTCGCAGACAAGAAGCCGTACGCCGCTCGGATCAAAGACGAACAAAAGCGAACCGGCCTGCGCGACGCGGCCGTGGTTGGCTCTGGCATGATCCGCGCGCGCCGCGTGGCGTTCGGCGTGACAGACTCCGCCTTTATTATGGGGAGCATGGGCGCCGTGGTCGGCGAGAAGCTGACCCGCACCATCGAGCAAGCGACCAAGGATCATCTACCGCTGATTATCGTCAGCGGTTCCGGCGGTGGCGCTCGGATGCACGAAGGGATTTTGTCCCTGATGCAAATGGCCAAAGTCTCAGCGGCGCTCGCGCGCTATGACGCCGCCGGTGGACTCTTCATCTCGGTCCTCACCAACCCAACCATGGGTGGCGTAGCCGCCAGCTTTGCTTCGCTGGGAGATGTAACATTTGCCGAGCCGAGGGCGTTGATCGGCTTTGCCGGCCCGCGCGTGATTCAGGCCGCCATCCGGATCGAGCTGCCGAAGGGTTTTCAGACCAGCGAGTTCCTGCTCGAACACGGCTTCATCGACCGCATCGTCCGCCGCTGCGACCTGAAGAGTGAAATCGCTCGCACGATCGACTACTGCGGGATGTAAGGCAGGCTCTCGCCCGCGAATCGTTCTAGCGCGCCGCCCGCTGCTACCGCGTTCGCGTGGCATGGAGTCCCACGGGGACGCCCTCAGTTAGCTTGGCGCGAAGTGCCGATCGATTGCTGTTCGTTGTTGAGAACGTGAACGCGCCGGCCGTTTTATGGCGCCTTTTTATGTCGTCCCGATGGAACTCCGACGACGATTGCTCGATCGCAAACCCCAGGGCGCGCACCAGTCATTGCAGCTAAGCTTGCGCGCTATCGGCTGCGGAAGGGCATTGCCAGCGACTTAAATTTGTCTGTGATGCGAGAGAGCTGACGCGACCAGCGGCGTAGTCTTCGAACCATTGCGAACGATCGAGGACCGATCTGCGCGAGTTCTCGGAATTGCTCGTGGGGCAGACTGGCGAATTCTCGCCGCAATACTTCCACGTCCGCGCGACTTTGCTCCAGTGCCTGCTCGCAAGCCTGCTGCTTTCGACGGGACGATGTCTCAACGGCTTGCAATTCTGCGATCAGGCTTTGAACTTGTAATTGTTGATTCTGGAACTCCGCGCGAATTTGCTCCAACTCCTGATCGTATGCCTGCTGCGTTCGGCTGGAGGATGTCGCAACAGCTTGCAGTTCGGCGTTCAGGCCTTGAACTTGCGACTGTTGGTTCTGGATCTCCGCGCGACTTTGTTCCAGTTCCTGCTCGCAGACCTGCTGGATTCGGCTGGAGGATGTCGCAACGGCTTGCAGCTCTGCGATCAGGCTTCGAACTTGCGAATGTTGGTTCTGGATCTCCGCGCGGAGTTGCTCCAGTTCCTGCTCGCAAGCCTGCTGCTTTTGGCTGGTGGATCTCTCAACGGCTTGCAACTCTGCGTTCAGGCTTTGAACTTGCGATTGCTGGTTCTGGATCTCCGCGCGGAGTTGCGAAAGGTCCAGCGCGCGACGACCTTCCGTTTCCGTGAGCACGTCTTTAATCCCGTAGACGACCCGCTTGAGCGCCGCGTTGCCGTTTCGGTCCCATGCCAATTGGGCGTCGGCGGACTGCAGTGCATTGTTCGTTGCGCACGTATAGCCGAGAGCGTCGAACACGTCTTGGTTTGACTCTTCGATTTCCGCTGCTGCGCGGGCGGTCAACAATTGCGTCCACGCCCCCGGCCGCGCTTGCCAAACATGATAAAGATGGTTCACGGAGACCGCGCGCATATGCTCCGGCGTGGACTGGGAGATCGCGTCTTCCACCGGGATACACGCGAGAAGTCCCAAAGTGTTGAGGATCGTCGATATCTGGACGGCCGTATCGCGAAGCAGATCTTCGTATCGCACCCGACAGCCGCCGGCTATATCCCACCACGTCGCACTGATGCTTAGCAGCTTCTTCGCGCGAGGCCCGGTTGCATACGCTCGAAAAGCGTCGCTCATGGGGCTGGCGCCTTCCAGGATGCTCTCGTCACCTCCTGCGCCATCAAGCCAATGCCTGGTCGCGCTCTCGTGCTGCGAAAACGACAGAATCGAGATGAGCACGTCCAGCGGATGTCGTGCGAGCACAATTCGCTGAAAACAATGCTGATTGAGCAGCGACGAGAACTCCGCGTCGGGCAGCCAGTGGATCTGTAGAATCACGCGGTTCGGCAACGCCTGCCAATCGAGGTCGCCAGGCCGGTGAGCGCCAAACTCCGCCAGTTGCAGCACCTTGGCAAGTATCCGTCTCAGCCAGGTATTGCCTGATCGCGGCGTGCTAATCAAGGCTATGCGCACTGTATCACTTGCCACGCCACAATCCCCCGTGCGCTAGCTGTTGACACTCGGCAGCCACCTTCGGCGATTGGCTTGGCACGCTCCTAGGGTAGCGCGCGTGACGAGGAGCGACTCGACCGATGTTACCGACGCAGCGACGATATTCCCACCCCCCTGCACGCGCATGCCTTGTCGGCGCCGGTGTTTGCTCAAGGAAGCGGAAGCCAGAATTCACGAGCTGAATGATGCGCTGAAGCGACGGATCGTCAAGCGTGGACGAATCGAGGTCTTCAATCCGGCGGCAGGCCGCAACTTCGGCTACACAACTGCTGGATCAAGAGCGGCTGAAGGAATTGCTGCAGAAATCGTGGCCTGTTCCATCGTGCGTCCGCAGCGGCGGATGGCAGCGTCAATGCCAGTACTACTTCCGTTCCGTTGAGCCACATGCAAAACTCATGTCGCGTAGCTAAAAAGGCCGCGAGTGAACCAACGAGCGATGGCGCCGACAGCCGTTCTCGGAAATAAGGCAAGTAAAGATATGCAACTTCACTCATGGCTTTTGCTTTCGTTCGTCGCGAGTGGCCTGTTAATCGAGGGGTATGTCACCGTTGCGACGGCGGGGGCCCCTGAGGAATCGTCACGAACGCAGGCGGATTACTTTGTCGCGGTCGATGGTTCCGATCGGTGGTCAGGACAACTGGCCGCGCCCAATCCGGCGCGCACCGATGGTCCCTTTGCCACGCTGGTCAGGGCGCGAGACGCAATCCGAGCGCTCAAGCCGGATCGGGGCCAGAAAGAAACGCTCGTACGAATTCGCGGCGGCGTGTATCGACTTGAGGAGACAGTGGTCTTCTCCATCGCGGATTCAGCGCCTGCCAGCGGGACGATCACCTACGCGGCCTACGGCAACGAGCAGCCGGTCTTTACGTCGGCCATTCCGATCGTTGATTGGAGAAAACCAGATCGCCCCTCACCGCTGCTGGCTGATAAAGCGCGTGACCGAGTGTGGACCACCGACGTTCCGCAGGAATTGTCGAACGTCTTAACGTTGTACCAGGGGAATCAGCGACTACAGCGCGCAACCTCCAAGCCGTTCACGCCGGTCGATTTCGTCAAAGCGACGATCCCGCACAACGAGATCGCATTCCCCGCGGGCGCCATGAAGAACTGGCCCGATCTGAAGAATGGCGAACTCCGCGTGATTCCTTCGTGCGATTACGAGATGTGCCTGTTGTCGCTCGCCGAGGTGGATGAGAAGACCGGCATTGCCAAGACCGTCGCGCCGGCTTCGCGGACGATGGGCCGAGTGAAATTCCTGAACGAGACGGCTTGGGTGGAGAATATCCTCGAAGTATTGGACGAACCGGGCGAGTGGGTCTTTAGTCCCACCGCTCGGAAGTTGTATCTGTGGCCCACCGAAGAAAAACCCTCGGAAACAATCAACGCTCCGCTACTCACGGAGTTAATTCGAGTCGAAGGCAAAATCAATCTTGCAGGACCGGCCGACGAACCCGTGTCGGGCCTGGTCTTCCAAGGCTTAACGTTCACCGGCGCCGAGCGCTGGCCATGGAGCGGGGCCACCAAGGGAGAATTGCAACACAAGTGGGAGCACTTTGACGCGCCGACGGCACTGATGCGACTGCGCGGCGCACGCGGTTGCACCGTGCAGAGCTGCCGGTTTGTCGACACCAGCGGAACGGGTCTGCGCCTGGATCTCACGTGCTTGGATAATCGGGTCCTCGACAACGAAGTCGCTCATACCGGCGGCGTCGGCATTCTCGTCGCCGGTTACGGGCCCGGCACGAAGGACGTCAGCAAGCGGAACGACGTTTCGAACAATTGGGTCCACCACATCGGAGAGATCTACTGGGCCTCGCCCGCAATCATGGTGTGGCAAAGTGGCGAAAACCGCGTGACGCACAACCTGATCCACAACACACCCTACACAGGCATTACCGTCAGCGGTCGGACGGGCTGGACCAGCGAGACGGAAGATACCTTTCGCGCTCAAGAGGTCCAACTACCGGAATACAAATCATTACCTAGCGCCGCCAGCGGTTTGCCTGCGGTCCACCGCGAATGGTGGGAGGTCCGCGAAAAGTACATGCACGGCCGCAAGAACCTTGTCGCCTGGAACGAAATTCGTGACGTGATGGAAACCATGGGGGATGGCAACGGGATCTATATTTCAGGCACGGGGAAAGAGAACAAGATCTACCAGAACTACATTCACCACGTGGATGGGGATGGCGTGGCCTCGGGGATCCGCTGCGACAACGACCAATACGAAACGATCATCGACGGAAACGCGCTATACAAAATCCGCAGCGCCCAAACAGGCATCTCGACGACGGAAGCGAACCACATCGTCCGGAATATCATCGTAGAACTCATTCCGAGCCGCCGGCCGATCACAAAACCCAACATCGTCCACGGGTATATTTCGATACCGAATCCCACCTGGCCCATCGAGGGAGCCCGGATCAAACACAACATCGTCTGGTCCCCGCGCGCGGACTATTGGCCCATCGTCGAGCACCGGAGTCTTGCGACGGGCGCCGGAGAACGGCTGAAAGAGACTGACACAGACTACAACCTCTATTACTGCCCCGCGGATCCCCAGTGGGGTCAGCGCCACATCGACGAGCAGAAGCGCTTTGGCGCCGAACTTCACAGCCTGTCCGCGGATCCAAAGTTCGTCGATGTCGAACACGGCGACTTACGACTTCGCCCTGACTCGCCAGCGCGGGCGTTGGACTTTCAGGAGTGGGATATTTCGTCCGCCGGACTATTGCCCGAGCATCCGTATCATGCCCATTAGAGATTGCGATCGGCGCGGCGTTGCAGCGCCAAGCCAATGGCACGGAGAGTTGCAGACACAAAGCTATTGAGAGATTCCCGGGCGGTCGTAGATCGCCATGAGCGTTGCCGACATGGTCGCCACCAGTCGTGGCTCGGAATTGCCATCCTCAGCGAGCGCCTTGGCCTCGCAAAAGGTCAAAGTCTTGCCGGACTTCACGACCTGCGCCTGGAAAAGAAACCGTTCCCCCTTGGCTGGCGCTAGTAGGTTGGTCTTGAACTCGACGGTGAGCACGCCGGCGTTTGCCGGCATCAGCGAGAAGGCCGCGTATCCGCAGGCGCTGTCCAGGGCCGTCGCGATGATCCCAGCGTGGATGAATCCGTGCTGCTGCGTGTACTCCGCCGCAAACGGCATCGTGAGCTCGATTGTCCCTGGCGCCAGTTGCGCGATTTCGATTCCGAGTGTCGCCATCACCTGCTGGCGGGCGAAGCTGGCCCGCACCCGCGCGTCAAAGTCTGCGTCCTGGGGGAGAAGCTGATTGCTTGTCACGAAGTGCTCCAGTTGGGTGATGGCGTCCGTTCCTCTCAGATTGCGAATTTCGGACGGCGCCGCGAAGTGTCGACCTGCGCGCCCGGCGAGTTTATCTGCGCGTCTCGTTGAACTACAATCGCAACAACAAATCGTAACGGATGCCAAGGTAGGAGTTCTCATGGGCGAGGCCCTGATCGAAAAAGACGAGCTTGAGCGGCTGCTAAAGGTCGAATTCCCCGAATCCTTCGGCGGCGCCTCCGGTCTCGAAATCCTGGGCGTGTGGCACGGCGGGTGTCGAATCAAGCAGAACTACCACGAGCATTCGCTGCGCCCAGGCGGAACGGTCTCTGGTCCCGTCATGATGCGGCTTGCGGACACGTGTGTCTACGTGGCCGTGCTGGCGTCGGTCGGCTGGACGCCGCTCGCCGTGACGACCAGCCTGAACATCAACTTCTTGAGAAAGCCCTCACCGGCCGCATTGATCGGCGAATGCCGACTCGTAAAGCTGGGCAAGCGGCTTGCCGTCGGCGAAGTCTCGATACGCTCCGAGGGGGAGGAACACCTCGTCGCACACGCGACTGCGACCTATTCGATTCCTGCTACTCGTAGCGCGTGAGTCGTTTGAGCAAACGACCAAAAGACTCCACTGGGCACGCGTCTGCTAGCCAAACAATTTCAACAGTGGCTGGCCGGAGCTTATCGCGCGGGTGAAACCATCCGCGCCCACGCGAAGATCGAGCGGCACGCCCAGCGAATGGTAGATCGTGGCGCCGAGGTCCTGTGGGCGGACCGGCTTGTCTTTGACATACGCCCCCATCTTGTCGGATTCGCCGTAGACGGCTCCGCCGCGAATTCCCCCGCCGGCAAGAATTCCGGAATAGCAAGACGGCCAGTGTTGTCGCCCGGGGTTGGCGCCTTGTGCGTTGATGCGTGGCGTGCGGCCAAATTCACCAACGCAAACCACCAGGGTACTTTCGAGCAAGCCACGCTCTTCGAGATCGACAATCAGCGCAGAGAGCGCGTCGTCCAGTCGAGGCAGGCACCAGCCCATGCCGTACGAACCGGAGCCAAAGGCGTTTCCCATTCCCATTTCGCCGCCGTGCATGTCCCAACTCGAACTTGGTGGTCCACCACCCGTCTCGCCCGGCGCTGGTCCCGTCCAGCCATTCACAGTGACGAATCCCACTCCCGCCTCGACAAGCCGGCGCGCCAGCAGCAAATTCTGCCCGAGCGGATTCATGCCATAGCGTTCGCGCACGGTCGTGGGCTCTCGTTCCAACTCAAACGGCTCGCGCCCACTCGCGCCTCTCACCAATTCAAAGGCCCGGCCTTGCAACTCCTGCCAATCCTTTGTGACTTGATCTCCAACAATGGGGCCACCGGCAGGATTCAGACCATCCAGCAATCGGCGGCGCTCCTGCATACGCTCCGCCGGCACCGACGCGAGCAACTCCGCCGGCGCTTTGAAACCAGGCATGGCCGGATGATCGTTGGCCGAGCCGACAAAGAGCGGACTGTAGCGAGCGCCAAGTTGGCCGCCAGTGCCGATATTCGGTGCGCAGAAAACCGGATCGCCAACACACTTGATCAGCCAGACATAGGGAGCGATGCGGCTCTGGCTGGGGCGAACCTTGGCCAGCACCGACCCCATGTAAGGAGAGTCCGCCGGCGCCTCTGCCTGGCCACTCAGGCAATGGTGCATCGCGTCGAAATGATTGCTGATATTGCCGACGTGTGTCATCGAGCGAATCAGGCTGAATTTGTCCGTCAACCCGGCCATGCGGGTATGCAGTTCGGAAATCTGCATGCCGGGAACAGCCGTGGCGATGGGCTTGTAGGGGCCACGAATCTCAGCCGGGGCGCCAGGCTTTAAGTCCCACGTGTCGAGATGACTGGGACCGCCGCAGAGCAAGATAAAGATGCAAGACTTCTCCGCGGCGCCGCCCCCTAGTCCGCGCTTGGAATTAACCGAAGCAGTGACGGCGCCCGGCATGCCCAAGGCGAAGGCGCCCAGCCCACCGGCCTTCAGAAGTTGCCTGCGCGAGATTCGATTGGATGGATGTCGCGTCTCGTTCGGCAAATAGCTCATGGCAATTGATTCCGAACGCACTGTGGGGGGTGGAGCCGCTATCTCAGCATTTCTGAAGGCAAGTATCCAGTGATTGATCGAGGTCTGTCAAATCCCATCCAGCTGAGATACCAGAAATCGCCCCGCCTGGCCGATTCCGGCCGCAATTTTTTAGCAGGCAATTCGTCCGGCGGTCCGATCCTATCGGGGAGCGATTGTCATTTCCCCTCTTTGACTTTGTCGGTCGCTTCGCCGGTCTTCGCCTTCAGGTCTTGCGTGAGTTCCCGTACCTTTTCCTTTGCCAATTGTTCGTCCTGTTGGATCTTGTCTTGGTTCACCGCAAACCAACCTCGATAAAACCCAAAGCCGACGATTCCGACGACGACAAACAACAGCACAACCAATGGTCTTTTCATGTGATTTCCTACTGAACTGATCGAATGAGATGGGATCGGCGCATGGGGACCGATTTCTGTCTCAAGTGAATCTACAGCTACTGATCCTATCCAATTACGCCACGTTCGGCATCTTCTGCGCTCATGGCCGGGACTTCGTCCATACTCGCAGCCGTTTGGATGTCGCTCGGCGCCGCCGTGGAATCTGGCGGATCGCGAAGTAGTGGGTAGGCCAGTTGTCCGGCGAGCGAGTCCGGCAACTTTGCTTTGATGCCGTACGACTCGGGCCATTGGTTGTGGGGCAGGTAGTGGGTGCCGAAGAGTCTGTCGAGCCACGGCAGGGTCGACGCGTAGTTTCGGTTGATGGGCCCAGTCCGAGTATGGTGCCAGTGGTGAAACGCCGGCGTCGAAATCAGCCATTCCAGCGGACCAAAGCGCCAGCGCAAATTGGCGTGGATAAAGAAGCCCCACATCGTGCCGATCAAAGTGACCAGCACCGGCACGATGCTGTCCGCCGGTCCCGCCGGGCCGCCCAGCCCTACCATGTACATCGGCGCCAGCGCGCACAACCGGCTGAAGACCAGGTCGACCGGATGCGCGCGGGTGTTGACCAGGAAGTCAACGTGCTCGGCGCTGTGGTGGATGGAATGGAAGCGCCACAGGAATGGGATCTCATGGCTCAGGCGATGACCCCAGTAATAGCCAATCTCTCCGACAACCAGACCGGCAATCGCTCGCGCCCATAGCGGTAAAGCAGCAACCGTCGCCAAGAAGCTGCCCGGCATGATGCGATTCACACTCCAGGCCAGCAGGCCCAGCGGCGCGCTGAGCAGCAAGGCGGGGATCAGGCCACTGAGGAAATAGTAGCTAAGATCGGTCGCGAATCCCTTGCGGAAGATCTTTTGCGGATGGGCTGCAAAGAGACGCTCCAGCGGCACGAAGATTACCGTCAAGATCGCCAGCCACAACGATATGCGCAGCACATCGATCAGGAAGGCCTGAAGTTGCGGACCAACGAGCTGAGGCATGTGTCCTGACCTGCCAATTGACCACCAGCTAGATCATGCAATTGCGGCCGGGAGGAGTAACCCCCCCCGGCCGCGACTGGCACAATTCAGATTATACGTCAGAGCAGATCAGGCTGCGTCGGACTTGGAGCGACGACGCAAGCGGACGGCGCCCAGTGCGACGATTCCGCCAACCATCAGCAACAGCGTGCCCGGCTCTGGCACGGCGGTGACCGAAACGCCGTCGAGCAGCACGAACGGTGGCAAGCCCAGCGTCGGGCCGCCAACTGCCAAGAACGAGAGCAACTCGCTAGTGTTGTTGGCCGTGAAGTTGAACGTCTCGTACATCCAGCCGGTGAAACCGTGGCTGACGTTGTTCACGATCGGAGTCGCCTGGGTGCTGGCGCCAAGGCTGACCACCCATCCTTCGACGGTGTCCCCATCATATTCGTACTGTTGAGCGCCCGCCCACCAGAAGCCCACCTCGTACGTATCGCCGATGCTCAGACCGTTGATCGTCTGCTGGATCGGACCCGTCTCCTGGAAGACAGGATTCGAAGCGATGAAGTTGCCACCGGCAGGGCTGGCGGCAGGCAGGCCATTGGCCGAGCCGTTGTTGGGGCCCCAAAGTTCGAGCATCTCGTTGTCTTGATTCGGCGTGCCACCATTGTCGGCAGTGCCTGCGGCGAACAGCAAGTTGTAGGCGTTTCCATCGAAATTCTCCGATGTCCAACCCGTGGCCTGCGTGAGCAGATCGAACTGGCCAGGTCCGTTGGTTGTCACTTCGAAGCCGCCATTGATGGCCAGGTTCGCCGCGGGCGCTCCCCCCGATGTGCAGAGTATTAGCGCGAAAGCGGGAATCACAAACGCAGCCATTTTTTTCTTCGTCATTAGCGTTGCTCCTGTGTGCCTTGAACGGACAGTAATCACTCGGTGGAAAAACTTGTGGTGGTACTACTCGCTGCACTGCCGCCAAGAATGGGTTCCGTTGATAGAACCATCAACTCGGCCGCGTGCTGTAATCCTGGATGGAGTTCGCAACGGGCTGTCGCCGTTGTGTCGCAAGAACGCGATCGAAAGCGGGCCGTTTCGATAACCGAAACCAACGCTCGACACGTAGTCGGCGCCCGCGCGCGGAGAAGAGAGCAGCGTGGTTGCTGCGAATGAAGCACAGTGATTGAGCTGCATTAGCGTTTCCCTATTCTCTGGTCCGGCGTTCAACCTAACGAAAATAGTTGCAATGCCACCAAAATAAACCCAGCAATTGGGGGGTTTGCCAAAAAATCCCATTCCTAGGGGTGAGAAACAGCTAAATCGTCCTAGTTGGGTTAGGTTTTGCACCCCACGGCGGCGTGTTGTAGCCCGATTGATTTTCTCGACGGGCTGCGACCTCTCTGGGGAATAAAGCGAGGGGCAACGACGAGGAGCCAGCGCGTGGACGTGGACAACTGTGGCTGCGCGTGATTCCGTCGACTGCTAGACTAGAACGGCGGCATGCGAAAATCGCCGTCACTTTACTTCCAAATCGCCTTCAGGATCGTCCCGAATAGGAACGCTCGGTTTAGGGATTTCCATGCTTGAGCAACATGCCCAGAGCTTCACGCAGCGTTTCGCACAGATCGCGATTCTTTTGCTGAGCGGATGGCTCGCCGGTTTCTATGACGCCGGACTGGCGCGCGCTGACACGGCCCGTCCGAACATCGTTTTGATTTTGGCCGATGACTTGGGCTGGTCAGATTTGGGTTGCTACGGAGCCGACCTGCACGAAACGCCTCATCTCGACAAGCTGGCCAGCGAGGGTCTGCGGTTCACCAACGCTTATGCCGCGCCCGTCTGCTCGCCGACACGAGCCAGCTTAATGACCGGCAAGCACTATGCGCGATTGCACATCACGACCTGGTTCGAGTCCTCCCAAGATCCGCCGCGCGATCGTCGGCTGGTCCCGCCTGTCACAGTGGGGAACCTTCCGCATAGTGAAACGACGATTGCCAAGCGATTACAAGCGGCGGGCTATCTAACTGCGCTGGTCGGCAAATGGCATCTGGGCGACGCGGCTCACTATCCGGAGACCCACGGTTTCGACGCCAACATCGGCGGCACGCATTGGGGGGCGCCCAATTCCTATTTCTTTCCCTACCGCGGCGACGGGCGGTTCGGCGGGGAATATCGTTATGTGCCGCATTTGGAAGGGGGCCGGCCCGAGGAGTACCTCACCGATCGACTTACGGACGAAGCCCTGCGCGTAATCGACAGCGCCGGCGATCGGCCGTTCTTTCTGTATCTGGCGCATCACGCGGTCCACACGCCGATCGAGGCCAAACCGGAACTGGTCAAACGTTATGAGGCAAAACGAGCGCCAGGGCAGCGGCACAAGAATGTCAAATACGCTGCCATGCTTCAAAGTCTTGATGAGAGTGTGGGTCGGGTCATGACGCGACTGCACGAACGAGGTCTGGCAGACAACACCGTGGTGATCTTTCTGTCGGATAATGGCGGCCACGTGGGCAAGTTCGATGACTTACCCTGCACCGACAATACTCCTCTCAGGTCCGGCAAAGGCTCGCTGTACGAGGGAGGCGTGCGCGTGCCGCTGATTGTGCGCTGGCCGGGCGTCACTCCAGTGCTTAGCGAGTGTCTCACGCCTGTCCATTGCATGGACTTGTATCGCACGCTGGCGACGATCGCCGGCCTAAAACTCGAATCTGCGGAAACGGCCGCGCTCGATGGACAGGATTTGGCGCCGCTATTGCGGACCCCTGGCAAGGCGTTTCCGCAGCGTGCTTTGTTCCATCATTTTCCGCACTATTATCCCACGACCGCGCCGGCGAGCGCCGTCCGCGTCGGC
>Ga0105047_10001088_pt1 | contig 47956 bp, 51 predicted proteins | sample MAT04_FD_78384 | JGI IMG/M metagenome (GOLD analysis project Ga0105047, IMG submission 78384) | Freshwater microbial communities from Lake Fryxell liftoff mats and glacier meltwater in Antarctica - MAT-04 (megahit assembly) | ecosystem: Environmental > Aquatic > Freshwater > Ice > Liftoff...
CCCAGTACGGTTTCGACGAGCGGCATCAGCGGATGACCTCCGTGTACGGACGCGCTTCGGCATCCACGATGGCGGACAGGCGGCCCAGGTCCGTCGCTGAGCTCTGGAGGATGGCGATGGTCTCCTCGGTGGTCGTCGCCGGTACCGCGCGACTCCAGATCGCGCGGCCCGCCAGGAACCCGGACGCGCCACCCCGGCAGGATGCACCGACCAGCTCCGGGAACCGCTCGTCCGAGACACCCGTGGAGAGCACCACCCAGGGCACCTGCACGGTCGCGGTCATCTCGCGAGCCAGGCGCTCCACGTCCTGTGCCGAGTCGCCGCCGTGGATGGGCACCTGCGCCTTGTAGATGTCTGCGCCACGACCCAGCACCTCCGCCGCTTCCAGCAGCTCATCCGCGGTCATCGGCCGGTCGCCGGGTCGGACGCCACCGTGGCCGATGACCTCGACGAGAGCCAGCATCCCCTGGGCGTGCGCGAGGGCCACGAACTCAGCTGCCATGGCGGCCTGCTGGGCGTGCTTCTCGTCACCCGCCTCGGACAGCCAGATGATGAGCAGCTTGAGCGCGTCCGCCTGGAGGGGCACCGCCAACTGGACCGCCTCCCGGTCGATGGTCGAGTCCTGTGCAGGCATCCCCGCCGGCTGCTCCAGGTCATCGACCGCCACGATGAGGCCGGTGGCGTCAGCGGCCCAGCTGCCCACGCCGGCACGTGACAGGTAGCCGCTGTCGAGCAGGATCGCCGACACGTAGGGAGCGGCTGCGTCCAGGACCAGTCCCCGGAACCGGTCGAGCGTCCCGGACGAGGTATCCCGACCGTTGTTGCGGAACATGGTCTCGAGCGACACACGCTGGTCCATGGCCAGCATCGCGAAGGCGCCTGATGGGCGCGCGAGCGACGCCATATCCGGCGCGGCCGGCGTCGTGGTCGGTGTCGTACTGGATGGGTTCTCTGGCACCGTGCCTCCTTGGTCTATCGGGTCTGGTGGTACATGTGGATCGCCACGACCACCTCGTCGTGGGTGGGGATGGCGCTCCGGCCATCCAGGCCCCGGCAGGAGAGCGCCGCGGCCGTGGACGCGTAGTGCATCGCATCGCGGACCGACCGGCCGCGCAGCAGGCCCGCCAGAAGCGCGCCGTGATAGACGTCCCCGGCACCCAGTGTGCTGCGCGCGTCCACCGCCGGCGAGCCGACCTGGCAGCCGTGATGGGCGTCACCGGTAGCCAGCGTATCGGGCCGTGCCCGTCGTGCCCGGATGGCTGCATCGGCGTCGTTCACGGTGGCGTCGATGACGCCGAGGTAGCGTGACCCGTCCGCACCGAGTGTCACCACGGTGAGCGCCGCACCCCGCGCCGCGGCGACCCCGAGGGCCGTTGCCACATCGGCACATCCGGTGGAGCGCAACAGTTCCGCCTCGCCCGGCACGTACAGGTCCGCGTCGGCCCATCGATCCGGGGTCAGGGGGTTACCGCCATCGACCGAGATGGGCGTGCGGACGCCGGCGGCACGCAGGGACGCGACCAGCGGCCAGCCCGCGTGGTCGACATGGATCCAGGCGGCCGTGCGGCACGCCTCCAGGGCATCGTCAGGCATGGTGATGGTGGTGCCCATCGCGGACAGCGCCACCAGGCTCCGGGTGTTCACCGGGCTGGACACGATGAGGCCCACCGAGAGCGCCGACCGGGCACCCGCCCCGCGGCGCAGCCACCGGGTGCCGACACCCGCGCGGGTCAGCCCGGAGACGATGATGTCGCCCGCGACGTCGTCGCCAACGACCGAGATGAGATCAGTCCTGATGCCCAGCCGGGCGAGCGCCACGGCGGCCGTAGCTGCCGGGCCACCACCCGAGAGCATCCCGTCGCGGGCCGCGACCCGGCCATCCTGGGGCGGCATCCCATCGATCTCCATCAGCACGTCCAGGGCCGCCGAGCCGATGCACACGACGTGCGCGGACTCGGGCGTGGCGGCCGGGAGGGCGACTGGATCGGTCACAGAGATATGATGTATGGAATGATCGTCGTCCGTACAGGGGAACTGCCGTGACCGTCGTCGCTGCCGCCATGGAGCCCTGTGTCGTGTTCCGGGGCATCGGCGACCTGCGCCTGGAAGAGCGGCCGGTCCCGGTGCCGGGCGCTGGCGAAGTGCGCATCACGCCGCTCGCCGTGGGCATCTGCGGTACCGACGCGCACATCCTGAGCGGCGCCTATGCCGCGCGGCCGGGGACCATCCTGGGCCACGAGATCGCGGGCCTGGTGTCGGCCGTCGGCGCAGGTGTGACCACCGTCCGGGAGGGCGACCTCGTATCCGTGGAGCCGCACCTCTACTGCGGCGCGTGTCGCTATTGCCGACTGGGGTGGGAGCACCTGTGCCCCGAGAAGCGCGCCTTCGGCGTCCATCTGGACGGTGGCATGGCCGCGTCCGTGGTCGTGCCGGCCCGGCTGGCGTACGTGGTCCCAGACGGTGTCGATCCCGCCGTCGCATGCATGGCGGAGCCGGTCGGTTGTGGCATCCACGGTATCGACCGCTTGGCGCCTCTGGCGGGATTGCCGCTGCTCATCATCGGCGGCGGACCCGCTGGTCTGATGCTCCTGGCGCTCGCGAGCCGGACGGGCGTCGGACCCATCGTGGTCGCCGAGCCGGATGCGGCCAGGCGCGCGGCCGCCCTCGCGGGTGGTGCCGACGTGGTCCTGGACACAGCCGACGCGGGTTGGCAGGACGCGGCTCGCGCCATCACTGGCGGCCACGGCTTCGACCAGCTCATCGAGGCGGCCGGCAGCCCGGACGGCCTCGGCGTGGCCATCGGTCTTGCGGCGCGACACGCCCGCATCCTGGTTTACGGAGTGGCCCACCCGGACGCGGTTGTGGGTGTGCGTCCCAATGACATCTATGCCCGCGAGCTGACCATCATGGGTGCCGCCCTGAATCCGTACACCCACGCGCGTGCCGTGGCCATGGTGGGCGACCTGGGTCTGGAACGGCTGGCGCCGGGTCGGTACGCGCTGGCTGACTTCGCGGAGGCGTTCGAGGCACAGCGCCTGCGGCGACATCTCAAGGTGGTCATCACGCCCAACGCCTGATGGGAGGCCGCCAGGTGGGCGCCGGTGACGCTCATCACTCGGGTCGCAGGTAGCGCGCGACCTCCGGCAGGGCGGCCCGGACCAGCGCCATCTCCCACATCTGCTGGCGGCCGTTCCGGACTGCGTTCACCACGTTGTCCAGGTCGCGGGTGCAGACCGCCTCGTAGCGCGCCACGGCCATGTCGCGCAAGAGGTCCCAGCTCTCGTCGAACGGGAACACGAGCGCCGTGTCGTAGCGCCGACCAACGGGACCCAGCACCTGGTGGATGAGCGCCAGCAGTCGCGGATAGCCGGTGCACGCGAACAGCTGCTCGTGGATCTCCGCCGCCAGCAGCGCGAACTGCCGCTGATCGCGTGCCTTGCGGGCCCGCTTCAGGCGCTCCACGATCTTGCCGATGGACGCCAGCTCCGCCTTCGTGATGCGCTCGATGACCATGGGGTATGCGGGCATCTCCAGGGCATCCACGAGGTAGCCCTGCTCGCGCGATTCATTCATGGACAGCCAGCGCACGGTAGCGCCGCGGTACGGCGTCGCCTCGACGAGGCCATCGGACTCGAGCATCGCGAGCGCTTCGCGGACCGGGGTCTTGGACACACCCAGGCGTCCCGCCAGGTCGCTCTCCACGAGTCGCTCCCCGGGCGGCAGTTCCAGGGTCACGATCATCTCCAGCAGCGCCTCGTACACGGCGCGCTTGTATGTCCGGAGGTTGAGGCCAGAGACGACGACAGGTGTTGACGCCGTGGACGATGTACTTCCGCCCAGATCCGGGGCCACCCGAGCGCGGAACGCCACGCGATATCCTCCCGCCACACGTCGCGAACGATGGTCGCTGACGAGTCGTCGCCGCCGATGATACCTTCGATCAGAGTTCTGGATATCGCAAGATATCGTATATGATATGAGTCACTGCGCCTGTCGCTCCGTGCGGCCGAAGCGCCTGGTCAGTCAGACCCAGGAGAGCTGTCATGTCGCGCCCCACTCCGCTCCCGACACCCGGCCCGGATCTCTTCCGACTCGACGACAAGGTCGCGGTCATCACCGGCGCTGGCGGCGCCTTCGGACGGGCCACGGCGCTGGGTTTCGCGCGTGCGGGTGCGCGCGTGTGCATCACGGATATCGTGCCCGGGGCGCTTGAGGAGACGCGCGCGCTCGTGGCTGCGATCGGGTCCTGCGTCGCGGTCGTCGCGGACGCGGGCGACCCGGCAGCTGTGGACGTCACGTTCGCGGCCGTCGACGGGGCATGGGGTCGGCTGGACGTGCTCGTCAACAATGCGGGCATCAATCCCCACCAGGCGGCCAGTGAGGACTATCCCATCGACGTCTGGGACCAGGTCATGCGCACCAACCTGACCGGGTACCTGATGCATGCCAAGGCCGCCGCCAAGCGGATGACCCAGGGCGGCCGGGGTGGCAGCATCATCATGGTCAGCTCCATCTCGGGCGCCTCCGCGCTCGGCCGTGGCAACCTCGCCTTTGGCGTCAGCAAGGCCGGTGTCGACCAGTTGACGCGCGAGCTTGCCGTGGAGTGGGCGCCGCGGGGCATCCGGGTGAATTCCATCCAGCCGTGCCAGTTCCTGAACGCGGGGCTCAAGGGCCTCGTGGCGGACCAGGCACGTGCCCGGACCGTGGAGCGGATGGTGAGTGGCATCCCCCTGGGCCGGATGGGGGAGGCCGACGAGATCGTGGGCCCCATCCTCTTCCTCGCCTCGCCCGCCGCTTCCATGGTCACAGGCGTGAACATGCCCGTGGATGGCGGCAACCTCGCATTCAATGCCGGCGGCAGTCTGCCCGCCATGGACGCCACGTGGTGACGCCCGTACCGCGTGACCAGTCACCCCGACCGATGGAGGACCCGACCTGATGGACAAGCTCCCGTACCTGGTGCTGCGCGCGGACGACATCGAGCCGTTCACGCATCCCAACGAGGTCGGCTATCACTCCCAGCATGTGCTGGGCAGCGAGATCACCGGCGGCCATGACTTGCTGCTCAACCGGGGCACGGTCGATGCCAACTACGACATGGGCGGCGGCAACCATCCCGACAACGACGAGATCTACTACGCCGAATCGGGGCAATGCCTGGTCGACCTGGGTGGCCACCCGGACACGGGCGAGGGCCACACTACCTACCAGCTGGTGCAGGGCGGCGTGGTGTTCATCCCGGCCGGCACGTTCCACCGACTGCGCAACCCGAACGATGAACCGTTCGTGGTGCTGACCATCTGGCCCCAACCCGCGGTGCACGGCGCCAATGGCATCCACGACGCTCGTCTTGAGACGTGGGGCACGGGACTGAAGCTCCGCGAGGGCAGCACCATCGAGTCCGTGGACGGCGGCGGCCGAGTGGTCGCCCCGGACTTCGACCCCATCGTCAGCTAGCAGCGCGCGCCTGGCAGTCGCAGCGCCTGCTTGCTACAGGAGGCGGGGATCGAGGATCGTCTTCAGTCCCCGCCGCGTCTCGAGGCGCTCGATGGCCTCTCGCCAGCCGCTGAGCGGCAGCACCGTGCTGACCAGCGGCGCCAGGTCCACGGCTCGCTGGGTGACAAGGTCCACGGCCCGCATCCAGCCAGTGGGCGAGCTGCCGAACGTCGCCCGGATCTCGATCTCGCGGGTCACCACCAACCCGAAGGGGATGCTCACGTTGCCCGACAGCAGCCCCATCTGGACGTAGCGACCACCCGGCCGAACCCATTCCAGGCCTGACCGCGCCGCGGCCTCCACCCCCGCACACTCGATGACCACGTCGATCTCACGCGCCGCGCCGCGCGCCGCAAGGGCCTCACGTGCCCCCGTGTCCTGGACCGACACGCCCTCGATACCCAGCTCGCCTGCCAGGGCCAGGCGCTCGGCGTCCGCATCCATGCCGGCCAGGGTCACGATGCCGCCGCACGCGCGCGCGACCTGCGCCGCGAGGATGCCAACGGGACCTGCGCCCGAGACCAGCACGCTGTCGCCTGCCTGGACGACGCCCGGATCGAGGATCGCATTGCAGACGCACGCGAGCGGCTCCATGAGCGCCGCGGCATGGTCATCGAGCCACGCCGGCAGCCGGTGGAGCAGCCGCGCAGGCACGATCACGTGGGCCGCGAAGCCACCGTCCACGCCAGAGCCGACCGACAGCCGCTCGGCACACAGCATCGGCCGGCCGATGCGGCACCAACGACACAGGCCACACGTGGAGAACGCTGTCTCGGGGGCCACCAAGGCACCCAGCCAGGCGCGATCGACGCCGTCGCCAACGGCATCCACGACCCCCGCGATCTCATGGCCGAGGGTCACCGGGGGACGGCTGGAGTAGTCGCCGTGCAGGATGTGCAGGTCCGTGCCGCACAGGCCGGCCCCGGTCACGGCGATACGCGCCTGACCTGGTCCAGGCTCTGGGGTGGGCACCTCCACCACGCTCAGCTCCGTGGCATCGGCCGTGAGGCGACGGGCCGCGAGCATCACGACAGCGGGCCCGTCATGCGCTCGGTATCCCAGGGCACCACGGGTGGCGCCACGAACCGTGGACGTGCCGCGTGGCTGGGCCCGACCTGGGTGATGAGCCCGCCACTCAACACCTCGTAGTCGTGCGAGGGCAGGAAGTGGTCCGCCTGGGTGCGTAGGCGATCCATGGAGTCGACCGAGTCGTCCACGCTCACATGGAACCCCGGCGGGATGTCCTGCTCGATGTTGGCGTAGGTGCTGATGGCGTCACCGGCGATGCAGAAGGAGCCCAGCTCCGTATCCACGATGGCGGCCTGTGAACCCGGTGTGTGGCCCGGAGCCAGCACCAGCCGAAGGCCGGGCGCCAGCTCCGTCTCGCCGTCGACCGTCTCCAGGTTGGGCATCAGGTACGGCGGCGTCGGCCAGCCCGAACCCGGCGCCAGGAACGACTTGCGGAAGAAGCGACCGGGTGCGCCCGCGTAGCGCAGCTCGTCCTGCTGTACCAGCACGCGTGCGTCGGGGAACAGGTCGCAGTTGCCGGCATGGTCCCAGTGGAGATGGGTGAGCACGACGAACTCCACGTCCTTCGGGTCCACGCCAGCGTCCCGCAGGGCGTTCGCTGGTTCCTGCGCCGCGGACCGGCTGAAGTCCTCACCGATGAACTCGTTGGAGCGGCCGTGCATCGGCACGCTGGTGTCGATGACCACGGTCGTCGGGCCCTGGAGCACCCACATCACGCGCGGGATGCGCGCCACGCGTCCGAAGCCGACCGTGTAGGTGAGCATCGACTGCTCCAGCTCCGAGGTGCCGGTGTCGAGCGCCATGATCCGCCATCCATCGGGCATCGCGTACAGCCTCCATCGAACGTATGCCGCCACCGCGGCCCGAGTGCAGGAAGATACGATATATCGAGTCACATCCCGCGGACCTGGGGTCGGCCCGACCAGCCAGCGCGGACACGGAGGATGTCATGTCGGGGACCGTCGAAGGGGTGTTCCATCCAGCCATCAACGTCAGTGACATGGCCGAGGCGGTCCGGTACTACCGGGACCTGCTGGGTCTCACGGTCACCTTCGACGATGACCATGACCCGGCGGCCATCGCGGCCTTGTTCGGCTATACCGACCCCATCGTGCATGCCGTGGTCGTCGGCTGCCCCGATGGCAGCGAGTTGGAGCTCGTCCGCTTCGAGCGGCCCCAGGGCAAGACCCGGGTCGAGCGCGAGGTCAAGGATGCCGGCATCCTGTCCGTGAACCTTCGGGTGACGGACATCGACGCCGTGGTCGCACGACTGACCGCGGGCGGCTACGCTCCCTCGTCAGAGGTGGTGCCACAGGTATTGCCGGACGGTGGCGTGATCAAGGTCCAGGTGTGCCCCGCGCCAGACGGCGTGACCATCATCCTGGTCGAGCTGCCGGCCGGCCGCGACCGCCTGTAGCCGAGGCCGAGGCGGCGGGTCGTGGGTGTCGGACTCGCCGCACGCACGATGTGCGTGGCGTGGTCGATGTGACCGCTGATGGCTCGAAGCGGTCCGGCTTGACCGACAGGTCGACCACCCGACGCACATCCGTCGCCTGGATGGCGGATACGGCCGGGTAGCCGGGCCATCGACCGCCGGATCGACCACCGGGTGCACATCGCGGCCCGGTCCGTCGCACATCACGGGCCGGTCCGTCGCACATTCGGGCAGGGTCCCCGAGGCAGTCCGGGTGCCGAGATGGCATACGATATCTTGGTATCTTGACGATCCCACCCGCTACCGTGCGATACTCGAACCGCAACGTTTGCACGGGTGGCTGCGCCACGCGGGACGCGACGTGCGGCTGTCCCAGAGCAGTGCCGGCGCCCGTTGCGGGTTCCGGACCCACCCACCCTCGCGGTCGTTGGGGCTGTAGCGCCGGACATCCGTCACTCCGACCCGGTGTCAGGCCACTCCTGGTGGATCGAGGAGGAGATGTCGATGGATCATCCTGGTTCGTCCCGGGTACGCCCGAAGATCGCGATGGCGTCAGCCGCCGTGTTCACTGTCGGTGCGTTGTTCTCGGGCTCAGCCGCACTTGCCCAGGATCCTGCCAAGCCGTACGAGGGCGTGACCCTCAACCTGTCGACGTACACCGGCGTGCCGGAGTTCGAGTTCTACGAAACGCTGATGGACGACTTCACAGCGAAGACCGGCATCAAGGTCAACTTCACGTTCCAGCCCATCGAATTCATGGACGTCAAGGTCCCGCTCCAGCTGAGTGCCAAGGACGACTCCCTGGATGTGTTCTTCACGGGGTCCGAGAACATCGGACGGTACCTCGGGATCTCGGGTGTGGAGCCCCTCGACCAGTACATCAACAACCCCGAGTTGACGCCGGCCGAGTGGGACTTCAAGGACATCGCGCCCGCGGTCGAGGCGGCCTGCCAGAACGGTGGCGTGACCTACTGCATCGCAAACAAGACCGGTGGCGGCCTGCTGTACTACAACACCCGCATGTTCGAGGAGGCGGGCATCACCGCGCCGCCCCAGAATCCTGCGGAACTGCTCGACTACGCCAAGCGACTGACCACCGATGAGCACGCCGGCTTTTGCGTCCGCGCGAGCATCAACCAGGCCCTGTACGACGCCTTCCAGGTGTGGCAGTGGTTCTACCCCTACGACAATCCGGTCACGGGCAACTACTTCCGCCAGGACTGGTCCGTGCTGCTGGCCGAGGAGCCCTTCGCGAGCGAGTTCGGCGCGTTCTGGCGCGAGATCCTGACCACGGCGGCACCTGAAGGCATCTCGACCTACGAGTTCCCGGATTGCCTCGCGGCATTCCAGCAGGGACGCGTCGCGATGTGGCATGACGACTCCGGGGCGATCCCGGAGGTCCTTGATCCCGAGAAGTCCGTGGTCGCCGAGGAGACCGCGTTCTGGTCGCTGCCATGCCAGGAAGTCAACCCCGACAACTGCTCGCTCGTGCAGCCCTTCGGGACCTGGATCAACTCGGCCTCCAAGAACAAGGAAGCTGCCTGGCTCCTGGTCCAGTACCTGACGTCCAAGGAGACGCAGGCCGCCGCCGCTCAGGCTGGCGCTCTGCTGACCCCCTCGCGTCTGTCGGTGCTCACCGACCCCGCGACGGTGGCCAAGCTTCCGGCGACCTTCCCGGAGGCACTGACCTACATCCTCCAGCACCCCAACGTGACGCTGCTGCCATTCATCCCCGAAGGCGTGGCGATCATCCCGCCCATCCAGCAGGCCCTCCAGGAGCTTGTCACCACTGACCGCCCGGTGGCGGAGGTGATGGCCGAGATGGGCACTGGCATCCAGGCCATCATGACCAACGCCGGATATCCGGACAAGCCGTTCCCGGAGTTCACCAAGTAAGGCGCCTCCCACAGGCAACGTCCCTCGTGTCAACCGACACGTGGTGTCAGACCCCCGCCAATGGCGGGGGTCTGACTATCCTTGCCGTCTTCCCATGAGACTGATCAGCGGCTTCATCGAACGCCACTTCCTGCAGGTCGCATCGTGGCCGGCGCTGCTCATCATGCTCGGCGTGACCGCCATCCCGTTTGGCATCACCATCGGACTGGCGTTCACCAACTACGACCTGGTGCGCTCCGACCAGTGGCGCTTCGTGGGCCTGGACAACTTCCTGGAGCTGGCCGCCGACCGTCAGACCCCGATCATCATCATCAACACGATCTACCTGGTCGTCGCCACGACTGTCATCCCGACGGTCCTGGGCCTGGGACTCGCTGTCCTGATGGAGCGATCGATCCGGGGCATCGGCATCATCCGGACGCTGTACCTCGTGCCCATCATGACCGCGCCCATCGTGGTCGCACTCACGTGGCGCGCGATGTTCAACAACGACGCAGGCTGGATCAACTACTTCCTGTCCATCGTTGGCCTGCCCACACCGGTCTGGCTGGGTGACCCGATCCTGGCCATGCCGGTGGTCATCATCGCGGACAGCTGGACGAGCATCCCGTTCCAGTCGATCCTGCTCCTGGCGGCCCTGCTGGCGGTACCGAGCGAGTTGAAGGAAGCGGCGGCCGTGGATGGGGCTAGTCGCTCCCGGATCTTCTGGCACATCACGCTGCCCTGGATCCGACCGGTCCTGTTCGTGGTCGTGGTGCTGCGCTTCATGGACGCGTTCCGGAAGTTCGAGGGCATCCAGCAGTTGACCCGGGGTGGACCGGGACTCGCCAGCACGCCCATCAACCTCCAGATCTACACAACGGGGCTCAACTACGATCGGATCGGGTACGCGGCTGCGTGGGGCATCGTGATGGTGGCCATGATCGCTGGGTCACTCGCGCTGGTCTATCTCGTCCGGCGGAGACAGTCATGAACCACCATCGCCGACGCCTCTCGATCATCAGCGGCCTGCTCCTGATGGTGGGCCTGATCTTCGTCATCGTGCCCTACCTGTGGATCCTGCTGACCGCGTTCAAGCGCCCGGTGGACGCTGCGGCCGTCCCGCCCAAGATCTTCTCGCCCATCTCGTTCCGAGCCTGGGAGGAGCTGCTGTCCGGACCGTTCCCGGCCTCACTCGTGAACTCGGTGATCATCACCGTGGGCACCACGGTCGCGACCCTCATCATCGGCGTGCCAGCAGGCTACGCATTCGCGCGCGGACGGTTCGTGGGCCGCTGGTTCCTGGGTGGCTGGCTGCTCTTCAGCCGGATGATGCCGCCGGTCATCTTCATCATCCCGTTGTTCCTGTTCTTCCATCAGCTGCGGCTCATCAACACGTATCTGGGCTTGATCCTTGCCTACATGTCAGGCCTGCTGCCGTTCACGGTCTGGATGTGTGCCGGCTACTTCGAGGACGTCCCGCAGGAGATCGAAGAAGCAGCACGGGTCGACGGCGCGTCACGCATGCGCGCATTCGTCACGGTCGTGCTGCCGATGGCCCTGCCGGGCGTCCTCACGGTCGGCGTGCTCATCGCCATCGCGTCCTGGAGCGAATACTTCATCCCGTTCCTGCTCGCGGGCACCGGGACGAACCCCGCGACGGTCGGCCTGGTCAACTACGTTGGCTCCAACACGATCGATTGGGGCGCCATGGCCGCGGCGTCCCTGACGCTGGTGTTGCCCGTGGTGGTCCTGACACTGTTCGCCCAACGGGGCATGCTCCGGGGCCTCTCGGCGGGTGCGGTCAAGGGATGACACATCGGGGGACATCGACAGCACTGGAGGTTCGGTGATGGGTAGCCAGGAACGCAGCGCGGTCGTGACCGGGGCAGGGCAGGGCATCGGCCTTGCCATCGCCGAACGGCTCATCGCGGACGGCTGGTTCGTGGTCGGCGTGGAGCTGTCCCGGGCCACCGGGACGACCGCCCGGGACGCGTGGGGTGGCGCAGGTGACATGGTCATCGGCGATGTCGCGGACATCGAGACGCTCCAGGAAGCCCGCCGCATCGCGTCCGCGGCAGCCCCCCTCAAGGGCTGGGTCAACAACGCGGCCGTCGTCGGCGAGGACTCCGTCCACCGCCCAGATCCGGACTGGGTGCGGCGTCTCATCCGGGTGAACATCGAAGGTACGTACTGGGGTTGCTCGGAGGCCGTCCAGGGGTTCCTGGAGCATGGCCAGGGCGGCGCCATCGTGTCCATCTCGTCACTCCATGCGCGGGTCGCGTTCCCGCGCTGGGCGGCGTACGAGTCGTCGAAGGGCGCCATCGAGAGCCTCACCAGAAATGTCGCCGTGGAGTACGGCCCAGTGGGTATCCGAGCCAATGCCGTGGCACCGGGTGCCATCTGGACGCCCTGGAACGAGAACGCCCTGGCAGCATCTCCCGATCGGGCCGCCGCGCAGGCGCAGTTCGAGGCGTACGCGGTGCTGGGCCGGGCCGGGGAAGCATCGGAGATCGCCGCCGTCGTCGCCTTCCTGCTCTCGGATGAGGCGTCATTCGTGACCGGAGCCGTGGTACCGGTGGACGGGGGCGCTACCGCTCGGGCATACCCCATCGCCACGGACCCGGAGCTGCTTCGTCCGCGCGGCTGAGCGTCAGGCGCCAGCAGGCGGCGCCAGTTGCGCCGTCGACCGATTAGCATCGGCAGCGTGAATCTGTCCTTCGACACCCAGGTCCTGTCCCTGGCCCTCCGTGACCCGTTCCGGATTGCCCGCGATGAGGACGACAAGACGGCCACCACGGTCATCGTGACCGTCGCCACCGGCGGCCTGGAGGGCATCGGGGAGGCATTCCCGGTGGCCTACTACGGCGAGACAGTGGCCACGCTCGGCGTCATGCTGCCGTACCTTGCGGGCGTGGTCGGTGCACTCGATGCGCCACCCACCAACCTGCCTGATGCGCGTGCCTGGCTGGCGCACGCCGGCAACCGGCTGGCGGCGGCCATCGGCCACCATGGTGCTGCCAAGGCGGGCATCGACATCGCGTTGCATGACATGGTGGCACGCGGTATGGGCATCCCCGTGTGGCAGCTGCTGGATACGCCCCAACAGGTGCAGCCGACGGACTTCTCGCTGGGCATCGATACCCCGGCAGCCGTGGCGGACCGGGCCAGCCGCGCCACGAGCTTCCCGATGCTCAAGATCAAGGTCGGTGGACCCAGCGACCTTGCGACCCTGGAGGCCGTGCGCGCCGTCTACGACGGGCCGCTGCGGGTCGATGCCAACACCGGCTGGCAGCCAGAAGAAGGCGCCCGCCTGGTGCCCGAGCTGGAGCGGCTGGGGGTGGAGCTCATCGAGCAGCCCTTCCCCGCACGGCAGCTGCCACAGCTCCGCTGGCTCCAGGAGCGGAGCCCCATCCCCATCGTCGCCGACGAGAGCGCCGTGACCATAGAGGACCTCGACGCCCTCGTCGGGGTCGTCGCAGGCGTCAACGTCAAGCTCACCAAGTGTGGCGGCGTGGGACCGGCGCTGGCCATGATCCGGCGCGCCCGGGAGCTGGGATTCCGGGTCATGCTGGGCTGCATGGAGGAAACGAGCGTGGGCATCGCAGCAGCTGCCACGCTCGCCGGCCTGGCCGACTGGGTCGACCTCGACGGTAATCTGCTACTCGCGCGCGACCCGTTCGCGGGCCTCGACCTGGGCGATGACAAGCGTTGGCGGCTGACCGAAGCGGCCGGTCTGGGGGTCCACCAGCGTCCCGACTGAGCTTCGCCGGTGGCTGTGGACAAGGTCGTGGACAAGTCCGTGGATGGCCCACCTTCCGCTCTCCGGCCGTCCGACCTATCATCCCCCGAGACGTCCTGACGCTTGGCAAGGCGGTGGGGAAGGCGTCGAGGGAGAGGGTGCTGGACACCGTCACGGGCGACCGTGGGACGGTGTCCGTCGTTTTCCGGGGTACTCGTGTCCGGGCATCGCCATGCCCGCGTTCGGATGAGGGAGAGGGTGTCGATAGATCACCGTGGCCGCTGGACGGCCGCACCACACGTGGGGGGCACACAGCCCGATGCCGCCGACGCGCCAGTCGTTGACGTGTCCCAGGATGTCATCGAATTCATCCGGTACTGCTATCAGCGCCGCCGTATCGGGTGGCCGGAGCTGTATGACGAGATGTGCGCCGTGGCTGCACGCGGCGAATTCCGGGGCATGGACTACGAGCGCCTGGCGACCATGGGGGTCGGCTTCTCCCTGTGTGACATGAACCGTCTCGCGGCACTCGCGCAACGGATCGTGTTCGAGGAGCGGCGGCGGCGGGTGGCTGTCGTGGTCGAGGGCGCGGGCGTGCCTGCGGTCCTGCCCATCGAGGCGGCTCCGGGGGCGGCTCCATCGGCCGACATCCGACGCTCCGACCACCAGGTCGTCCAGCTGGCCCGATAGTCGCGGCTCGCGGCCGGACCGGGCCGTCAGGCGCGGATGCTGCGACGTGCGAGCTCGGTCTCGATCTGTCGCTCGGCTTCAACGTAGCGGTCGATCTCCATCCGCAGCTCATTGGCCTCAGGCAGGTACAGATGTACCTGCTGCTGCAGGATGTAGCTGAGGCGTCGCGCCGTCATCCGCGTGTGGTCGAGGTTCTTCATCAGGACGAGTGGGTCCATCGATGCCAGGTCGTCCGGGTGGTACATCTGCTGCATGGGTCCCGAGGATAGCGGGTCGCCGCGCGGCCGGCTGAGGCGTGCGCGCAGGCGCGGTCACGGGCCGTCGTCCGGGCACGACGCCCAGCGTGCGTGCCGCATCCATGCGCTGGCTCGCAGACCCATGAGCGCGTCGGACACCCAGTTCCGTGGGGGCGATGACCAGCAGCTGGTCGGCGCGGGTAGCATCGCCGGCACGCTCTCCCCACAGACCCGTGAGCTTGCGTGACGGGTCGATGGCATCACGCACGACGCCTGCGAGCCGATAGCCCTGCGGTGCAGCGGCGGACGCCCATGCGGCGGCAGCGAGGTCCACCGCCTGCGGCAGTCGACGCCCTCGGTCAGATCCCACGTCGCCCAGGATGAGGACCACGATGGCGTCCTCGGCAAGAGCGGGTCGCAGGTCCGCCAACACCTCGCCCAGGAGCGCGCTGGATTCGGCCGCGGTCCGGGGCGTATCCAGCTGCGCATCGACGTGGTCGGCATCCTCACCCAGGAGCCACAGTCGCAGCCAGTTGGCACGCCCGTAGCGGACGACGCCCAGGTACGGTGGGCTGGTGACCACCAGGCGGGCACGGTCGGGCAGCCCGCGCGCGCGGAGCGCAGCCGTGGCCAGGGTCCCGGCCGCTCGTGCATCACCCGACAGCCCGATGCCGCGGAGCGGCGGGCGGCCCTCGCGCAGTAGCCAGCGCACGCGGCGGGCGAGGATCATGAACAGGTCCCGATCCGGACGACCGCCACCCGTCTCGGCGTCCCGTGTCGCCAGCCAGCGCGCCGCATACCCGGGGGCCATGCTGAAGGTGTTGGGCATGGCGTCCGTCAGAGCCGCTGCGCGGCGCCCATGCAGGACGCCAGCGATGGTCGCCAGCAGGAACGTGTCGATGGCATCGTCACGCCGGAGCGCCGCCCGGACCATGAGCAGCTGGGCGAACGTCTCGGCGTGGAAGAAGGTCGCCACGCTGCCGCCCGCGGCCATCGCCAGGGCGGTCGTGCGCCAGTCCTGGCGTGACCTGGTCCAGTCGATGCGCAGCAGCTCGACACGTGCCAGGGCGTCGCGCGCCGTCGGGGGGTCCAGCACCGCGGCCGTGAGCAGCTGTGCCAGCGGGTTTCGGTCGATGCCCACGCCGACACGCCGTTCCAGGCTCGCCTGCAGCGGCACGGTGCCACGTCCGCAGAACGGGTCGATGACCACATCGCCCGGCCTGCTCCAGCGTGCGATGAGGTCATGGGCGACCGCCGCCGGCAGGCTGCCCAGATAGGTGCACATGGGGTGGAGCGCCTGGGGCCATACGCGCGGCTGGTCCGACCAGCCCGACGCCAGGGCCAGCGTCGCCAGCGGCGCGGCGCCATCGACCGGCACCACTTCGGTGAGCGAGAGGGGAAGCTGGTCCGGCTGGGTCATGGGCGGGAGACGCTAACAGGTCCGACAGCAGCCCGGTCCGGCTCCCGGCACACGCCCCGACGCCATCCGGACGGCCGGTAGACTGATGGCACGCCCCCGTAGCTCAGCGGATAGAGCGCCCGCCTTCTAAGCGGTTGGTCACAGGTTCGATTCCTGTCGGGGGCGCCACGCGTCGCACGCCCGCGTGCCGGGCTGGCTACGCCACGACCACCGTGTTCCGTCCCGCGCGCTTGGCCATCGACAGCGCCAGGTCGGCGCGTGCCAGCAGGTCGGCAGGCGTCATGCCTGGCTCCAGCGCGGCGCAGCCGGCGGACACCGTCGTCCGGATCGTCAGCCCGTCCAGGTCCACCTCGATGGCCTCGAGCGCGACCCGGATGTCGTCTGCGGCCTGGGCGGCGTCCTCGCGGCTGCAGTCGATGAGCACGGCCACGAACTCCTCGCCCCCGAACCGTGCCGTGATGTCGCCGCCGCGGACACGAGCGCGCAGCAGGTCCGCGAACTGACGCAACATCACATCACCCGCCTGGTGGCCGTACTGCTTGTTGAGCATCCCGAAGTGGTCAAGGTCGAACATGATGGCCGAGGTCAGAGCCGTGCTGTCGGTCCGTCGCAGCCGGCGGGTGATGACGGCACCGTAGGCCCGGTCGAACCAGGCCCGGTTCCGGAGTCCCGTCAGCGGGTCATGTGCGACGCGCACTGCGAGGCCCTGGTTGCGCTGGCGAAGCCGCTCGCGCTGGGCCAGCAGGAACTCTGCCTCGTGCCGGCGGGCGGTGACGTCCCGGGCCGAGGTGTAGGCGAGTCGGCCGTCGGCGGATGGTGCCGTGTTCCACTCCAGCCATCTATATGTGCCGTCCTGGTGCCGATAGCGGTTCTGGAAGCCGTGCACGGTGCTCCGGGAGGCAAAGCGTCGTCCCATGGACGCGATCGTCGACTCCAGGTCGTCGGGGTGGATGAACTCGATGACGCTGTGGCCAAGCATCTCGTGCTCGGCATAGCCAAGGGTGACTGTCCAGGCCGGGTTGACCCGCAACAGCTGCCCGGCAGCGTCGACGGTCGCGAGCATGTCCACCGAGACGTCGAAGAATCGATCGAGCTCATCGATGGCGGCGCGCCGGGCGGATTCGGTCCGTTCCGCGACACGGGCCGTATGCCAGATGGCGACGGCCAGCAGCACCACGATGCCCATGACCACCAGTGAGGTGCCGTATCCGGGCGCATACAGGCCGAACTGCTCGCCCTGTAGCCGGACCCAGGCGACGACCACCGGCACCACCAGTGACACCACCAGCAGGCGACGCGCCACGCGCGCCGTCGAGGACGGGCCCACGAACACCGTCAGCGGCCCGGCGGGCCCGAGCATGGCCAGCGCACCGACGCACAACAAGACCAGGGCGATGGCGGGTCCCGGCGCGAGGCGCAGGGTCGAGCCGAACAGGATCGCCACGTCATCGCCGAGCAGCAGGTCCAGGACGTTGAGCCAGGCGATAGCGAGGGCGACGGCCAGGAGCATGCCAGGGAGTCGCGTCATGCTGCCCCGGGTGCGGAGCACCAGGGCGACCGACACCAAGACGCAGCAGACGAGCACCGATGGCGCCGCGTGTGCGGTCTGCCCCGCGGCATCGGCGGATCCGAGCGTCGAGGGCATCAGGCTGAGGCCGATGTCCATGCCCAGCAGGGTCCCTACCGCCCCAAGGACGCTCAGCCCGAGCAGCATCAGGAGCGGCAGGTACCCATGCCGCCGGGCGCTCGACCCGACTGGTCGGCTGAGCGCCAGCACGCCGAGACCCGCGAGCAGCAGGGCGGTGCCGGTGTCGACGGAGATGGGTGCCACGTCCATGCCCATGCGTCGCAGGGGGTCGACGCGCAGGACCCAGGCCGTGACCACCAGGAGGCCGACCGCGACCCCGACCAGGCCACCGATGGTCGGCAGGTCGGACATGCCGGGACGGCGAAGCCGAGTCCGGGTGGGCCGCCGCCAAGTCCCCGGCAGCGACGTGAGCGATGCGTCCATGCCACCTGGATCAGTCGCCGCATCGAACCCGGCGGATGCCGGTGGGATGGGCGTGATGGGCATCGTGGCGTCTGCTCCGAACCCACCCTATCCACCTTCGGTACCTTGCCAGGGTGGTCGGACGTACCATGGCGCTCACGCCCGGGACACGCGGCGGCGCGTCGCTGTGATGGCCAGACCACACCGGGCCCCACGGGAGTCCCACCCATGACACGTCCCTTCGCCGTCGCGGCCCTCCTGGGCGCCCTCGTCGCCATCGGCGCGCCCGTCGCGGCCCAGTCGCCGATGCCGATGCCCTCCTATCGCGTGATGGACCTGTCCGGGGCCCGCTCGGTGTGCGAGGAGAAGACGGGCCGGGTCCAGGCCCGCGAGGCCGTGTTCGGGACCAATGGCGACCGGTCCACATGGCTTGACCTGGGCCGATCGATCGAGCTGTGCAAGTTCACGGCCGAGGATGGCTCCAGCATCTTCGTGGATACCGGCACGCTCGCGTCCAGCGGGCCGACGCTCGCTTCGGTCGCCTACCTGTCCCAGGTCCCGATGCCCGAGTACGATCCATCGAAGGGCAACCCCGCCACGGCCTACTGCGCCGGGCTGGGCGCCTCGTCCGCCTACGGTGCGGGTACGGGTGGCGGTGGCTGGGTCGACACCGCAGATGCCGATGTCCCGGTGGTCGCGATGTGCGTCTTCCCGGACGGGTCGATGATCGACGAATGGGGTCTGGCGTACCACAGCGACGGGACGGTCCGGGGTGCCGACCTGGCCTACGAGTTCGTGTACGCGCCGACCGACGGGCTGCCGCCGATCTTCGGCAGCTGAACCGTCCAGCCATTCGGGCTGTGCTTGCAGGCAACACCCGACTGGGTACCGCGCAGGCCGGACAAGAGTACGGCTTGGCGCACCGTGCCCTCAACGTCACCATGCATCACGTCACCCGGCTCGAGCACATCGGACCATACCGAAGTGCCCATCCGGAATGATCCGCCTGCGGCGTCCCCCGAGCGCGCCGTGGTACTCCGAGCAGCCGTCCAGCGAGCACCACGTACGATGAGGAACGACACCACGATGGCGTCCACGGCTGTCAATGATCTTGGCCCGATGCTCACCGCGAGCGAGGTCGCGGAGATGCTGCACCTCCATGTCAACACGGTGAAGCGTCTCGGGGACCGGGGCGAACTGCCCTTCTATCGCGTCTGCAAGCGAGGCGACCGTCGCTTCCGGCTGGACGACGTGATGGCCTTCCTGGCACGCAACCGCTGATCCAGGGGCGACCGCTGGGCGCGCACCGAGGCGCGGTCCAGTGGTTTCGCCGCGCCCCCCAGGGCATCGGTTCGGCGCATCATGACGCCCTCAACCACGCCCGAGGGAGCCGCCGCGCCGCATGTCCATCGACCTCTCGCTGACACCCGAGAACCTGCTGGTCCAGGAGAGCGTGCGCGACTTCGTGGCACGCGAGATCACACCCCACATCCAGGAGTGGGATCGGGGTCGCGAGGTCCAGCGGGGGGTGATGGAGCGCATGGCCGACCTGGGGTATCTGGGCGCGCCCATCTGGGAGCGCTGGGGTGGCGCGGGCATGGACTACACCAGCTTCGGCATCCTGTGCGAGGAGCTGGAGCGGGCTGACACCGCCTTCCGGGTGGTCATGAGCGTCCATGTCGCCCTCAACTCGCTGACCCTCATGCAGTGGGCGACCTCCGAGCAGCAGGACCGCTGGCTGGTGCCCCAGGCACGTGGGGAGAAGCTGGCCACGTTCGGGCTCACGGAGCCGGGCGCCGGTACGGATGTCGCGGCCATGACGACCACGGCTACCCGCGACGGCGACTCGTACGTGTTGAGTGGCGCCAAGCTGTGGATCAGCCTCGCGGACATCGCCGACCACTTCCTCGTGTTCGCCACTGTCGATCGTTCGCTGCGGCATCGGGGCATCACCGCGTTCATGCTGGAGCGGGGGATGGCTGGCCTGTCCACGGGCACCATCAGCGGCAAGATGGGCATCCATGCGGGCAACACCGGCTCCATCACCCTGGACCGGGTGCGGGTGCCCGTGGAGCAGCGCATCGGTGAGGAGGGCGAGGGCTTCGCCATCGCCATGAGTGCCATCGATCAGGGTCGCTACACCGTCGCCGCGGGCGCCGTGGGCCTTGCCCAGGCATGTCTCGATGCGTCGCTCAGGTATGCCCACCAACGTCAGACCTTTGGCGAGGAGATCGGTCGACACCAGCTGGTCAAGCAGATGCTGGCGAAGATGGGTCAGGGCATCGAGGCCGGTCGCCTCCTGTGCCGCCAGGTCGCCTGGCTCAAGGACCGCGCCGAGTGGAATACCCGGGAGACCAGTCTGGCCAAGTGGTTCTGCACCGATCACGCTGTACAGGCTGCGCTGGACGCCATCCAGATCCATGGTGCCTACGGTTACTCCGACGAGTTCCCGGTGGAGCGGTACCTGCGCAACAGCAAGGCGGCCGTCATCTATGAGGGCACCAGCCAGCTCCACACGCTCATCCAGGCGGACTACCTGCTGGGCTATCGCGAGGATCGACCCGTGCGCCGTCCGGCGCTGCCCCGCCAGGGCGCGGAATCCTCTCCCGCTGTGTGACAGGTAGTAGCCGATTGCGGCTACTACTGTCACAGATAGCTATATACGGCTAACACAAGAAGGATTACGCTCTGTCCATGGACGTCCACGGTGTGGTGCTGTTCGGTGACGTGGTGCGTTCGCGAGACGACGCTGAACTCGCCGCGCGATGGCTGGATGGCCTCTCGGCCTCGCTGGACGCGGAATATGGCTCGGACCGCCTGGCCGACTTCGAGTTCACCCAGGGCGATGAGGTCCAGGGCCTCCTGGCGCCTGGAGCCGATCCGATGCAAGCCATCCTGCTCTCGACGCTCCATCCCCACGACGCTGACAGCCCGGTGCCCCGGATGCGCTGGGTCATGGTCCTGGGCCGCGTGGAGCCAGGCCAGGGTCCGGCGACACACCGGTCGGGCGATGCGTTCGTGGCCGCCCGTGCACTCCTGGGACGGGCGCGTGTCGATCGCGACGGGCTGCTGTGCCAGACCGGCGATCCGGTCGCCGATGCGTACCTGACGGGCACGGCGCCACTCATGGCTGCCATCATCGATCGCATGACGGACCGACAGCGGCAGATCGCCCGCATGGCGCTCATCGACGACCTCCGGCAGTCGGAGATCGCGGACCGACTGGACGTGGCACGCCCGACCGTCTCGGTCAGCTTCGCCCGGGGCGAGGTGCGCAACCTGGCGCGACTGGTGACGTCCGTGCGCGCCATCTGGGCGGACGGCGTGACACGGGTGCTGGCCGGGAGTGATGCGGCCGCAGCAGACGGTCGTGCCCCATGAGTTCCGCCACGCTCGTCCTCTCGTGGCTGGCGCTCTGCCACCTGCTCGCCGACTTCGTACTCCAGCCGGAGCGCGTCGCCGTCAACAAGTTCGGCCACGGCCGGGAAGCCTGGCGCGCGCTGCTCATCCACGCCGCCATCGTCGCCGTGGTGGCGTCACCCATCATCCTGATCTACGGCCTGCCGGGCATCGCGTACGTCGCGGTCACGGCCCTCAGCCACGTGGTCATCGACCGGACCAAGATCACGCTCACCCTGCGAGAGGGCACGGCGGGGGAGGCCGCGGACGATGGGGTCCTGATCATCGGCCAGGGCCATGGACCACGGTGGTCTCCGATGCCTGCCGCCTGGTTCCTGCTCGACCAGCTCGCCCATCTGACGGTGCTGCTCGTTGCCTGGGCGATCTTCCTGCGGAGCGCCGAGACGCTGGGTTGGTGGCAGGACCTGGTGACCCGGATCGCGAACACCCCCGACGGTCCTGCAGCTGGCCGCGCGGTCCTGGTGGTCATCGTGCTCACGTCCCTGGTCATCGTCGACATCCGTGCCGGGTCGTTGTTCGTGGACGTGCTGGTGCGGCCGCCACGCCCTTCAGCGGACGAGCCCCGGCCCGCGGATGCACCCTCGGAAGCGGGCCTCGGATCCACCATCGGCATCATCGAGCGGCTGCTCATCAGTGCCCTTGTGCTGGCCGGCGGCGTGATGGCCATCGGTCTCGTCATCGCCGCCAAGACCCTCGCCCGCTTCAAGCAGCTCGATGACAAGTACTTTGCGGAGTACTACCTGCTGGGCACCCTCGCCAGCGTCACGTTCGCGGTGATCACCAGCCTTGTGGCGCTGCAGGTGCTGTCATAGCCGCGACCCTCGCGGACCACCGTTCGTGAACGACGTGGCGCAGCTGCTGGCCGGTCTCGCGGGCCTGCCCGTCGAGGATGGCGCGCCCCGCCTGGTCGGCATCGGCTGGGCGACCGTGGATATCGAGCGGACGCTGGCCGATCTGGCTGTCGCCGAGGCACGTGCCACGGACGATGACGAGCTCCTGGGTGCTAGGGCGTGGCGCGTGGACGCCGGAGCGATCGGTCTGCTGCTCCTGGAACCCGTGACGGAGGGTCGGCTTGCCGCTGCACTGGCCCGACGCGGGGAAGGCATCGCGGCACTCTATGTGGCCTCGGACGCGCCGCTGGAAGGTTCCTTGCGGCCCACCGCCGTGGGCGTCCCAGGCCGCCTGATGCCCCAGGATCGACCCTGGGGACCGTTCCTCATCCGGGTGGACCCGGGCCCGCGCTCGGTCTCAGCGCCCGCCGCGCTCGGTCTCAGCGGGCCATGCTCCACCGTTCCTGATTGATCATGGAGTCCAGGCCACGCCGCCCACCGGCGCGTAGTGGTCGGCTGAGATCGGTCGGGTCGACCGGATAGCCCAGGCTCAGGATGAATTCGCAGTGGTGGTCGGCTGGGTAGCCCAGGGCGTCCCGGCACTCGGCCTGCTCGTAAACCGTACCGGGACACGAACCGACGCCGATATCCCAAGCCGCGAGTGTCATGTTCTGGGCCGCTCGTCCCAGGTCCCACATCACCGACAGCGGGGCCGCATCGGCACGTGGATCGGGTGTCACGAGGGCGATCGCCGTGGCGGCTCCCGCGATATGGCCGCACCACGGACCGACCTTCGAGAGCCGCTCCAGGGTGGCGAGTTCGGTGATGGTGATGAACGCCCAGCGCTGGAGGTTCTTGGAGGACCCCGCCCGTCGACCGGCCTCCAGGATGGTCGTGACGACATCGTCAGGAAGGGGTCCGGGCAGGAATGCGCGAACCACGCGCTGATGGCCGATGGCCTCGAGTGTCTCCATGCACCGAGTCTAGGCCAGGACGCTATCGTGGTGGGGTGACCAGTCCTGCAACGCCGCCCGGCCCCTTTCCGGGCATCATCGAGGTCGTGGTTGAGATCCCCCGCGGCAGCCGCAACAAGTACGAGTTCGACCCTGTGGCCGGCATCTTCCGCCTCGACCGGGTCCTTTCATCAGCAGTGTTCTACAACTTCGACTATGGCTTCGTGCCCGAGACGCTCGCCGGCGACGGCGACCCGACGGACACCCTCCTGCTCATCGACGAACCGACCTTCACCGGCTGCCACGTCTGGGCGCGGCCCGTCGGTGCCCTGGAGATGAGCGACGACCAGGGCGTCGACTACAAGATCCTGTGCGTCGCTGTCGGCGACCCCCACCAGGCACACGTCAAGCGCCTGGGCCAGATCCGGCCGCACCGCCTGGTCGAGATCGAGAACTTCTTCCGGACATACAAGCTGCTGGAAGACAAGACCGTGGACGTCGTCGGCTGGCACGATGCCGACCGGGCCCGCGAGATCCTGCGCGAGGACCGGGTCGCGGTCCTGGGCAAGGACGCGGCCCACGAGGCACCCCCCGCGACCTGATGGCTCGACCCTCAGAGACCTTGTCCGTAGCGGGGCGACAGGTGACTGTCTCCAACCCGCACAAGGTCTACTTCCCGGAGCGCGGCTATACCAAGCTGCAGCTGGTCGAGTACTACCTATCGGTCGCGGACGGGGCCCTGCGCGGTGCCGGTGGTCGTCCGATGGCGCTCAAGCGTTTCGTGGACGGCGCGGCCGGGCAGCCGTTCTTCCAGAAACGCGCCCCAGAGTCACGACCGGACTGGATCGAGACCGTGGAGCTGTCGTTCCCATCTGGCCGGACCGCGGATGAGGTGGTCATCCGGGATGCGGCGCAGCTGGCCTGGATCGTCAACCTCGGCTGCATCGACCTCAACCCGCACCCCATCCGGGCAGAGGACCTGGACCATCCCGATGAGCTGCGGGTCGACCTGGACCCGATACCCGGTGTGCCCTGGGATGACGTCCGTCGGGTGGCCCTGGTGGTCAATGAGTCGCTCACGGACCTGGGTCTCGTCGGCTGGCCCAAGACGTCCGGTTCTCGCGGCATCCACATCAACGTCCGCATCGAGCCCCACTGGACGTTCCCCCAGGTGCGCCGAGGCGCCCTGGCCCTGGCCCGCGACGTCGAGCGGCGGGCACCGGACCTGGCCACCAGCCGCTGGTGGAAGGAGGAGCGCCACGGGGTGTTCATCGACTACAACCAGAATGCCAAGGACCGCACCGTCGCGTCCGCTTACTCTGTCCGGCCCACGCCGGATGCCCGCGTCTCCATGCCCCTGCGCTGGGAGGACCTGCCGGCCTGCGAGATGGAGGACTTCACCCTGGTGACCGTGCCGGCCATGTACGCCGCCAAGGGTGATGCGGCCGAGGGTATCGATGCTGCGGTCGGGTCCCTGGAGGCGCTCCTTGAGCTGTCCGCGCGGCACGAGGCCGAAGGACAGGGAGATGCTCCCTGGCCGCCACACTACGCCAAGCCGGACGGCGAGCCACCTCGCGTCGCACCCTCCAAGCAGCGTCGACCCAGCGCGGCGTATGGCCCGTCGGATGCCGAGAGCCTGGCCGCGGCCGTGGCGGCTGGTTCCGCGCCAGCGCCCGAGGGCGAGGCAACGCCGGCACAGCCACCCACGGGGTCACGACCCACGCCCACGGGCCGTCGCAAGACCAGCATCCCGGTGGTCGAGATCGCGCGCGCCGAGTACAAGGAGCAGGCCCTCGAGGGGCTCGAACGCTGGAAGGTGCGTCACCCCGAGGTGGTGCGCCATCTGGAACCCGCGGACATCCTCGTGGACTCCATGCGGGGCAGGTCCACGGCGTGGTATCGGGTGCGGGTCAACCTCATCCACGTTCCTGCGGCCGACCGGCCGACCCAGGAAGCCCTGGAGTCCGACTACGACCCGTGGGCTGGCATGGAGTGGCCCGACCAGTCCGGAGAGCTCGAACGGGCGCCACGGAAACGGGTCACTCCCGCCGAGTGAGGTGATAGGGCGCGCCCCAGTACTGGAGCGCGACCGCCGGGGCGGCTATACGGCCGGGTCGACCTGCTTGAGCCGGAAGTGCCCGCGCCCGACCAGGAGACCCAGGAAGATGATGGCGTAGAACACGAGCAGACCGATCGACGGGCCAAGGTTCTGCTGGAAGTCGAAGGTCTGGCCGTTGGATACGATCGGGCCGCTGTTGGCGGTGATGATGCCGATGACGCCGCCCGCGATGCCGACGAGCGCGAGCAGGAGGCCCAGGTAGCGACCCCAGCCGCGATGGCCGAAGATGCCGACCGCAGCGATGAACTCCAGCAAACCGATGACGATGAGTGCGCCACCGGATGCAGTGAACGCACTCTGGTTGTCCTGGAGGAAGGTGATCATCTCGGGCGTCACACCCTGCACGTCCTGGACCAGCTTCGCACCCTGTGTGCCGACCACGACCGCGCCAGCACCCGCGATGAGCTTGCCCAGCCCTGCCACGAGGAGCAGGAGGCCGGCCAGGACCGCGAACAGCGATCGTCCCTTGCGGTACTCGGGCTCGGCCTGGGTCCAGTAGCTGGCTGCTGCAGCACTACCCCACGCGGCCTGCGGTTGTGCCCACTGGGACCCCTGCTGCTGCGGGTACGCGCCCTGCGGGTAGGAACCCTGGGGATACGAACCCTGGGGGTAGGAGCCCTGAGGATACGAACCCTGGGGGTAGGGGCCCTGAGGATACGAACCCTGAGGATACGAACCCTGAGGGTAACCGCCCTGCTGGTATGAGCCTGGTGCGGCCTGCTGCGGGGAGGCCGATTGCCCGTATCCCGCGGTCCGCGGCGCCTGAGCGCCATAGCCCTGTGATGCGCCCGGCTGCTGAGAGCCCTGGCCCGGCTGCTGATAGCCCGGCTGCTGGTACTGCTGATAGGCGGCCGCGCCGGCCACGGTGGCAGCCGGTGCCACGGGTCGCTGGTATGCCTGCTGCGGGTCCTGCGCGGTACCCGGTTGCTGGTAGGCGCCCGTCGCTGGCCGCGGCGGGTATGCCGCGGCGCCCTGCTGGGGCGGATACGCCGCGGCGCCCTGCTGGGGCGGATACGCCGCGGCGCCCTGCTGGGGCGGATACGCCGCGGCGCCCTGCTGGGGCGGATACGCGGGCTGGCCCGTCGCCGGCTGACCGGCAGGCTGCTGTTGGTACCCCGACGTCGGCTGCTGCTGCTGATAGCCGGACGTAGCAGGCGCAGGCTGCTGCCAGTTGGATGGCTGCGCGGCCGCCGCGGGCGGCTGGGTCGGATAGGCTGGCGGCGGCGGCTGATACGCAGCCTGCGCTGCTGCGGCCGCCACGACGGGCGCCTGATATACCGGTGCCTCGTAGGTTGGCGGTTGCGCGGGCGGTGCCGCTGTCGGGGGGAGCGTTGTCGCTGGCTGCCAGGCATCTGTCCCGGTCGCTGGGTATGGGGCCGGGGCCTGCGGCGCCACGTACGCCGCCGCCGCCGCGTCTGCCGGAGAGGCCGCGGATACCGGCTCGATGACGGGCACGGCCGCTGCGGCCGCGACATACGGCGCGACGGGCGTCGCACCCACGGGAGCGGCCCAAGCGCTCGGTGGGGCGACTGGCTCGGCCACGGGAGCCGCATTGGCGGCGGCTGAGTACACCGGTCCTTGGACTGCGGGCGCCTCGTACACGGGCGCCTCATATGCGGGCGGCTCATACACGGCGGGATCGGCCGATGGGGGCTCGTACGCCGGGATCACCGCCGCGTACGCGGCGGCTGGCGATTCGAACGCGGGCTCCTCCATCGCGGGCTGGGACCAGTCGGTGGCGTCCGGCACGTCGGCCGCGGGCTGCGACCAGTCGGTCGCAGGTGCCACGGGCGCTGCATAGGACGCGGCTTCGGATACGGTCGACTCGACCACGGGTGGTGCATAGGTGAGTGCTTCGTACGCAGGCGGCTCGTACGCCGGCGCTGTATAGGCCGAAGCCGCGTATCCCGGCACCTCCGAGGTCGCAGGCGGCTGCGCCCAGTCGTCCGTGGCGGCGACCGCTGACGCGGCCGGCGCGGCCCAGTCGCTGTCCGGCGCGGCCTCGGGCTCGGGTCCTGGCTCGGCCCACGCGTTCACTGGCGCCTCGACCGCGGGCGGGACCGGAGCGGCCCACGGGTCGCTGACCGGCACCGGATCGGGATCGGGCTGGCCCCACGAGCTGACCGGTGCTGCCTCGGGCTCGCTCCATGCGCTGCTGGGCGCTGCGTCGGACTCAGGCTGGCTCCATGCGCTGCTGGGCGCCTCCACCGGCTCAAGGTCCGACCACGTCACTGGCGTGGCGTCGGCAGTCACCTGCCCCCCGGTCCCGTCGTCCACAGGGTCGTCGCCACGCGGGTCCAGCGCCCAGTCGTGCGCGTCGGTCTCGGGCTCCACACGCCAAGCGGCCTCCGCAGGCGCATCCGCGACGACGTCCTGCGCTTCCTCGGGGGCCTGCTCCGGGATGATCTCCCAGGGCTGCGAAGCGTCCGCCTCGGGGACGGCCGGCGTCAAGGGATCCAGCTCATCGAGTGCATCGGCCTGCCACGGATCGCCCGGGCGCTGTGGATCGCTCATCCGGGATCCTCCTTGGTGTCGACTGTGCGCGAACGTGCGCAGTGTACCCACCCCACGATCGGACGCATGTGGCCATCGGTCCGGGTCGAGTAGTCCGATCGCCGCATCCGGTCAGGCACCGAAGATCCGGGCCAGCTCGTACGGGCTCGTGGTCTCGAGCTGGTCGTATCGACAATCGGCCGGATGGCGGTCCAGGCGCCATCGCTTGAACGTCGTGCCGTGTCGGAACCGGGTGCCCTGCAGGTGGTCATAGGCGACCTCGACGACCCGCTCCGGGCGGAGCGGCTCCCACGACAGGTCACGGCCTGCATTCCAGCGGCTCGTGGCGCCGGGGACCCGCTTGCCGCTCGCGGCCATCTCGTCCGCCCACTGCGCCCAGCCACCCCAGGGATGGCCAACCAGCGCGTCCTTGCGCAGCGGTGCGAGCTCCTCGACGAGCTCGCGTCGCCGCTCCATCGTGAACGAGGAGGTGACCCCGACGTGGTGCAGCACGCCCGCGTCATCGAACAAGCCCAGAAGCAAGGAGCCAACGACACCCTCCCCCAGCTTGTGCCAGCGGAACCCGGCCACTACGCAGTCCGCCGTGCGCTGATGCTTGACCTTGATCATCGCGCGCTTGCCCGGTTGGTAGGGCGCGTCGAGCCGCTTGGCGATGACGCCGTCCAGGCCAGCACCTTCGAACCGATCGAACCAGTCGGCCGCGATCGCCCGGTCCAGGGTCGCTGGCGTCAGATGGACGGGTGATGCTGAGCCGGCAAGCGCCGTCTCGAGGAGTGCCCGTCGCTCACCCTGGGGCACGGCGGTCAGGTCCTGGTCGTCGAGCGCCAGCAGGTCCCAGGCCACGAATGAGGCTGGCGACTGCTTCGCGAGCACGGCGACCCGGGATGCGGCAGGGTGGATGCGCAGCAGCAGTGCCTCGAAGTCGAGCCCGTCGGGCCCTGCGATGACGATCTCGCCGTCCAGCACGCACCGCTCTGGCAACCGCTCACGAAGGGGTGCCCCCAGCTCCGGGAAGTACCGGTCCAGCGGCTTCAGGTCACGGCTCTGGAGGTAGACCTCATCGCCGTCCCGGAAGCAGAGTGCCCGGAAGCCGTCCCATTTGGGCTCGAACAGCCAGCCATCACCGTCTGGCAGGCCATCGCCGGGCTTCGCGAGCATGGGCGCGAGCGGTGGCAGGAGCGGCAGCTGCATCGGCGCACGATACCCGGCCGCGTCCAACCGCGGACCCGGCGCCCGGGTGGTAGCCTCGGGGGATGCCCGAACCAACCTTCCGTGGTGACCCGTATCGGGTCCTGGACGTGCCTCGTGGCACATCCTCGGATGAGCTCAAGCGTCGATGGCGCGAGCTGGCCCGGGAGCATCACCCCGATCGTGCGGTCGGTGATCCCCAGGAGCAGCAGCGGCTCACCGCGCGCATGGCGCGCATCAATGCCGCCTATGACCTGCTGCGTGATCCCGTCCGCCGCGCCCGATATGACGCCTCGCCCGGCGCCCAGCGCACGTGGCGCAACGAGCAGGCCTCGGGCCCAGAGAGCGGCGAGGGCGAGGCCGGCCAGCGCGGCCGACGATCACCCAACGGTCCCCCGCCGCCCCCGCCGTCCCGACCGGTGACCGCCCGCTTCGACACCACGACCGCATTCCAGTTCCGGGACACGGTCACGGGCAGCGGCCCCCGGCCCCTCCGTGGTCAGGACCCGCGCCCGCGCAACATCGATGGTGCGCCGGACCTGCGGGCCAGCACACCTACCGGACCCGTGAGTCGCCGATCCACGTTCCAGCCCCGGATGCCCACGCTGGAGCAGGCACGGGCCTGCCCGCTGGAGTTCGGGCGGTTCCACGGCGCGACACTGGGCGAGGTCGCCGATCGCGAGCCGACCTATGTCGATTGGATCGCTCGCACCATCACCCAGCACCGAGACCTGGTCCTGAGCGCGCGGGTGATCGCGGCGGACCTGGATGCGCGGGGGATCGAGCGCGAGACCCGGCCCTCGAAGCCGGGCTTCGGGACTGCCGGCCCCGAACGGGAGGCAGCCGAAAGCTCGGCTTGGTAAGAGGGAAGGAACGCGAGGATGGATGATCCCGCCGTCGTCTTCTCTGGCCGGTCGGTCCCGGTTTGGCCGGTCCTTCCTGTTATTCGACTCGTGACCGGGTAGCGGCGGTCCCCAACGTTCGGTGCATACGCGCCGCAACGTGAAGCGGAAAGGGGATCGCGTTTCGTTCCTGGCCCGTGATCGACGCCTGGGAGCCGCCCCCGACGAAGTGAGGACGACGGCAACGCAGAAGGTAGAGATAGGCGCCCGGTAGTGACAATGGCGCCATGGTCATCGGCGGACGGGACCATCCACCCGGGGGTGGTGCGCTCTGGTCGGGTCTGGTGGGGTAATCATGCCTCGACCACTACGGATCGTGGTCGGAACTCTTGGCGACCACCAGTACTAGTGTTTTGCCGTCAGTATCCGCGTGACGCCAGGTAGCGCTTGAGGTTCACCCGGCCGACCACCTGGTACTTCACGTCGTGGCGCGTGAAGCAGGCGTTGCTGATTCCCCGCGGCTTGAACACCTTGCACGACAGGGCGGCAGAGAAGTCGAAGACGTGGGCGGCGCTGGCATACGGCCCGCGGTCGATGACGGGTGCGACGGCGGTGATGCCGTGCCACTTGAAGCGCACGAGCGTGCCACAGGGCAACGTCCGGTGTGCGACACCCACGACGGTCCGGGTGTACGCCACGCCGCACGCCGTGCGGTTGCCATAGAAGCCGGGGCCGTACCAGGTCACGATAGGCGCGTTCCGCCAGCCACCCGAGGTGCTGGTACCAGTGCGGGGTTGCTGGGCAGCGGCTCGTTTGGCGGCTGCCCGTCGATGGGCGGCCCGTCTGGCTGCTGCAAGCGCCGCGACACGTCGTGCCGCCGCGCGACGGTCCGCGCGCTGCTGGGCCGCCCGCTTGGCCGCACGCTTGGCCGCCAGTTGCTTCGCCTTTTGGTCGGCTCGTCGCTCCTCCGCGCGTGCCAGGCGACGAGCCTCGGCACGGTCGGCGGCGCGTGCGGTGGCACGGTCGGTGGCGCTTGCGGTGGCGGCCAATTCCTGCGCGTTGAGATACCACGACAGCACCGCGCCGGCGTCCGGGCAGTCGCTGTCCAACGTGAGTGACACCTGCCGAGGTGCCTGCGCGGCCACCAGCGTGGCGAGATCGCCAGGGCTCACCGAGCCGGCGCCTGACTGGGCGAGCTCGACCGCGACGGGATCACAGCCGGGGATGACGACGGTCGCGGGAACCACTGGCGGCGTTGGCCGCGGCGGCTTGACGACGCGCCAGCGCACGTCCGCAAGGACGCCGAGGCCGTTCGCAATGAGGCTGCCTGCCGACCTATCGAGGACCGTGGTTGGCGCGACGGGCGTGCTCAGAGCTTCTGGGGCATGTGCGACGAGCCCCGATCCGGGGATCGCCACCAATGCCATGACAAGGGCGGTGGCAAGGGCGACCATCCGGGCGTCTGGGGCGTCCGGTAACCGCCTGTGCCACCTCATGAGGTGTCGCACGGCACGCCACCTCTGGCGCGAGGGCACGGCCGGACTGTATCAGATCAACTCCATCCATGGATATACCGGTCCTCACATTGCATATCCAGTACGGTGCCTGGGCGCACCAGAACAGGACTTTCGGCCCAGTACCACTGGGTGCCCCGACGCTGCCGCATGCCCCGACGCTGCCGCATGCCCCGACGCTGCCGCATGCCCCGACGCTGCCGCATGGTCGCGACGGGGCCGCCTTCCGGAATCACCGGACGCGGAGGCGCCTTCAGACGTGACAGGTGCTGCAGTCCCGTTGTGGAGCTGACGTGATCGCGGCTGATTCCGCAGAACCGTGCAAGCGTGGACGGGCCAAGGCCGATTCGTCGTGACCGATGGCAGCCAACTCGCCTGTCGCACCTGAGCCCGTTCGGTGATACCGGAAACCAGTCGTGGACCCCGCCCCGAGCTTAGTGGACCCCGCCTCGACCGTGGCGGACCCGGCCCCGAGCTTGTGGACCCCGCCTCGATCGTCGCGGACCCGCCCTCGACCGTGGCGGACCCGGCCCCGAGCTTGTGGACCTCGCCTCGACCGTGGCCGACCCGGCCCCGAGCTTAGTGGACCCCGCCTCGACCGTGGCGGACCCGGCCCCGAGCTTGTGGACCTCGCCTCGATCGTCGCGTTACGCGATCAGTGCCCCAGCGGGCGCGCCACGCATTTTGCCGAACGCCGCGCGCAAGAAAGCCCCCGGGGGAAGAGGTCCCCAGAGGGCTTTCGAGATCGGCGAGGTCAGGGCCGCGGCGGCCCTGATCAGGCTGGCTTCGTCGGCGCGTACGCGGCGAGACCGAACTGCTGTTCGAGCTTTTCCATCGGCATGAAGCCGACCACGCCTGTGGGCTGCTGGCCGGGCCGGAAGAACGCGATGGTGGGCATGCTCATGATGCCGAAGGCCTGTGAGATGCCCGGCTGGGCATCCACGTCGACCTTGACCACATCGATGGTGCCCTCGTACTTGGCGGCCAACTTCTCGATCTCCGGGCTCAGCATCTTGCAGGGCGGACACCACGTTGCCCAGAAGTCGACCACGACCGGCCGTTCGTTCTTGAGCACCAGGGCTTCGAAGGTCGCCTCGGTGGCGTCAGTGATGGCCATCGGGCTCAGGCCTGCTTCTGGGGCACGAACTCGGCCAGTCCGAATTGCTGCTCCAGGCGCTCGAGGGGCTGGAAGCCGACGACACCCTTGGGCTGCTGGCCGGGTCGGAAGAACGCGATCGTGGGGATGCTCATGATCTGGAAGGCCTGCGAGATGCCCGGGTTCGCGTCGACGTCGACCTTGACGACCTTGACGGTGCCCTCGTACTTGCTGGCCAGCTTCTCCATCTCGGGCGCGACCATCTTGCAGGGGGTACACCAGGTCGCCCAGAAATCGACGACGACGGGGACCTCACTGTTGATCACCAGCTCCTCGAACGTGGCTTCGGTGGCTTCGATGATGGCCATCGCTAGTCCTTTCTCCGCGGCTGCGGTCGGTACGCTGCCGGTCAGCCGGCCAGCGACCTGATGAGGCGATAGGCCTCGAGGATGCGTGGGTCACTCAGGCGATACAGCACGGTGCTGCCGTCGCGACGTGTGCTCACAAGTCCCGCAGAACGCAGCACCGCGAGGTGTTGGCTCATGTTCGGGATCTGGCAGCTCGCCTCGCGGGACAGGTCGCTCACGGAGCGCTCCCCACGTGCGAGGATCTCCAGGACGCACAGCCGCTTGGCGTCCGCCAGCGCACGGCTGATGGCCGCGTAGCGCAAGCGGTCCGACTCGGGAGACACGTCCAGGCACGGCTCGGTCGTGACACTCTCGTCGGTAGTGGTCGTCATGGTCCGGGCATTGTCTCAGTGTTTGCGCAAACACGCAAGCGTCTGTACTCGTCCGGACGTCGCCCCCGAGACGACGCACCGACGCCGAGGTGCCATCGCTCAGGGCGGTCGCCCTACACTCCGCAGATGAGTGACCCAGTGCACCCTGGTCAGCCCGGCGCGGAGCACGTGCTGCGGGACATCCCGCTGCCGGACATCCAGGCCGCCGCCGAGCGGATCCGGGGGAGTGTGGCGCACACACCGCTGTTGCACTCCAGGACCGCGGCGCGCTGGATCGCTGAGCGCCATGGCATCCAGCTTGGGGGAGCCAGTGGCGCGGGGAGCTCCAACAGGGATGCGGCACCTGGCGCGGACCAGGCGCGCATCTTCCTCAAGGCAGAGCACCTCCAGGTCACTGGCTCGTTCAAGTCGCGGGGCGCTGTCAATCGCGTGCTAGCCATGACCGCCGAGGAGCGCGCGCGCGGCATCGTGACCTTGTCCGCGGGCAATCACGCGGGGGCGGTTGCGTACGCCGCACAGGCTGCGGGCATCCCGGTGACCGTGGTCATGCCCCTGGGCGCATCGCGGGCCAAGGCCGAGGCGGCGGCTGGCTATGGCGCCATCGTCGAGCTGCATGGCGCCCACGTCGGCGAGACATTCGAGCGATTGGAGCACCTGCGCGCCACGCACGGATATGTGTTCGTGCCCCCGTTCGATGACCCCTACGTCATCGCTGGCCAGGGCACCATCGGCCTCGAGATCCTGGCCGACCTGCCAGACGTCGACGTGGTGGTCGCGGGTGTCGGGGGCGGCGGGCTGCTGTCGGGCGTGGCAGCGGCCATCAAGCAGGCGAAGCCGTCGGTCCGGGTGTACGGCGTGGAGCCGACAGGCAGTGACGCCATGACCCAGGGCCTCGGCGCGGGGTCGCCCGTGTCCATCCGCCCGGTGTCCATCGCGGACGGGCTCGGGGCGCCGTTCGCAGGCGCCTGGACCATCGACCTGTTCCGTCGATACGTGGACGCAGTGATGCTGGTCGACGACGCGGACATCGCGGCGGGCATGCACTTCGCCATGGGCCGCATGAAGCAGCTCCTCGAGCCGGCGGGTGCGGCGGCACTCGGGGCGCTCCTGGCAGGGGCCATTCCCATCCGCGACGGGGACGTGGTGTGCGTCATCGCCTCGGGCGGCAATGTCGACCTCGATCGGCTGCCGATCCTCCTGGAGACCGTGCGTCAGTCGTAGCCCAGCTCGTGGAGTCGGTCATCGTCGATGCCGGCGTGGTGAGCCAGCTCATGGGCCACGGTGCGTGCGATCTCGTAGGCCAGTTCCGCCGGGTCCGGGAAGTCTTCCTGGAGCGGGATCCGGAAGAGCGTGATGACGTTCGGGAAGGGCACCTGGTCGGCACCCCACTCGATGAGCGGCGTGCCCTCGTAGATGCCATACAGCCAGCCATCGGGGTCATCCGAGCCGGCCGCCTGCTCGGGTGTCGGCAGGTCGTCGACGACGACCGCGACGGTCTGCAGCAGCTTCGCGATCTCCAGCGGCAGGCTCTCCAGCGCCGCGGCCACATGACGCTCGAAGGCATCCGGGCCCGTCGGTTCGGTGGCGCTGCGGCGGTCCTGGTGCCGGCGCGCCTGGGCGCCGCGACGTCGAAGTGGCATCGCTGCCTATGCTAGCCCGATGTTGCCCATCGACTGGCCCGGCGCTCATGACCCGGTTGAGGACGAGCTGCCTGCCGACCCATCGGCTGAGCCAGAGTCGATGGTGGTCCAGATGGGCTCGGGCGAGCGCATCCACTATCTCGACTGGGGACCCGTCACGGTCCCCGCTCCGGGCCTGCTGTTGCTCCACGGGATCACCTCCACGGCGTGGAGCTGGGTGCCCATCGGTCGACGCCTCCACGGCCGCGCGCGCCTCCTGGCGCCCGACCTGCGGGGTCACGGGCTCTCGGAAGGGGCGCGGACGGGTCTCGACCTGGAGTCGATGGCCTGGGACGCCCTGACGATCCTGGCTGCCAACGGTATGGGCGAGGCGGCTGCCGGTCCGCCGGCGGTCATCGCGGGACACGGGCTGGGCGCGATGATCGCAGCGATCGCGGCGCGACTCCAGCCGGCCTCCATCGCGGGCATCGCACTCGTGGATGGTGGCTGGGAGGACATCGGTATCTCGACCCGCATGAGTCCCCAGGAGTTCCTCGCGGGCATCGCGGAACCACCCGAGGTGATGGCCTCCATGGATGCGTTCCTGGGTGATCGACGCGACTTCGATCCACGCTCCTGGGACGCGGACCAGGAGCGCGCCGCTCGGGCACAGGTGGACCAGAAGCACGCGGGGCACGTGGGGCAGGTCACGCGTCAGGCCACGATGCGCGGGCTGGTGGAGTCGATGTTCGGGTATCAACCCCTCGAGACCCTCGCCGCGGCACCCGTCCCGATGCTGGTCCTGGTCGCGGGCGCGGGCACCGCGGACGACGATACGGGCCGCGAGCGCGACCTCGCACTGACCGATGTCCTGGACGCACGCGCGGCGGCCGCCATGCCTCCGACACGAATCGTGCGACTGCCTGGGACGGGTCACAACCTGATGCGCTATCGACCGGCCGCCGTGTCTGCGGAGCTGCTTGCGCTCGCTGCCCTGACGCGCGCTAGGATGTAGCCGTGGACATCATGATCGTGCTCATCATCGTGCTCATCGCGGTCATCGTGCTGCGTGGTCCCAAGATGCTGCCCAAGCTCGGCGAGGCACTCGGTCGGACCGTCAAGGACACGCGCACGGAATTCGAGAAGAAGACCTCCGACGACGACACCAACGGCCCCGCCGCGTAGTCGTCTGTTCGTGCCGGTTGGCCTCGTTCGAACGTGAGCGACCTGTCCGAGCACGTCCGTCGATCCGTGGATGCCATGGAACGGGAGGTCGGAGACACCCACCTGTCCGCCCGGGACATCGAGGGATCGACGCCCTGGCTGTCGGCGGCAGCCGACGGCGGCGATGGCGCGAGTGGCTCGGGTGGCGCAGGTGGCTCGGGTGGCGCGCCTGCCGTCGAGGATGCGGTCCGCACGATCATCCGTCACATCGGCGAGGACCCCGATCGACAGGGCCTGGCGCGTACCCCGGCACGGGTGGAGCGGATGTACGCAGAGCTGACCGCGGGCTACCACGTCGATGCCGACCGGCTCATCAATGGCGCCATCTTCGACGTCGACTACAGCGAGATGGTGGTCGTCCGGGGCATCTCGTTCTCGTCGCTCTGCGAGCACCATCTGTTGCCGTTCTTCGGTACTGCGGCGGTCGCTTACATCCCGCGCGGCAGGGTCATCGGGCTGTCCAAGATCCCGCGCATCGTGGAGATGTACGCCCGACGACTCCAGGTCCAGGAGCGACTGACCCAGCAGGTGGCGGACTTCCTCATGGACCGCCTGGACCCGAAGGGCGTTGGCGTGGTGATGGAGGCGACCCACCTGTGTGCCGCGATGCGGGGTGTCCGCAAGCCCGGCACGCTCATGACCACGAGCGCCGTGCTGGGCCTGTTCCGCTCCAACGACAAGACGCGTGCGGAGTTCCTGAGCCACCTCGACCGGCCGGCGCCGACCTTCGGCTGACGACTCCAGGTCGACGCCTGGCGGTCGCGTCCCTCGACCGCCAGGTAGGTGGTGCGGCCGTCGGGCGCGCTCCTGCTGCTGACCATGGCGCCGGACCGCGGCGAGATTCTATGCCTGTCGATGTGCGCCGGTTGGGTGCCACACAGCATTGGCACGCCGAGCCGCCGGTCATGTCGGCGCGATCCCGGAATCACCGGACGCCACGGGTGGTCGTGCAGGCCGGAGCGAGCCCTGGCGTCGCCGGCGGGGCGAAATTGCGACTGAAACCGCAATGTCGAACCGTGGGCAGCGACCGGAGCTGGCGCGGAGCCGGCCCGGAGTCGTCACGGGTCGCCATCGGAGCCTCCGCTGTTCGGTGATACCGGAGACCCGCTGAAGTCCGTTGCGCGACACGGGACTCCAGCACTCTGAGCGGCGACACGGCACTCTGAGCGGCGACACGGCACCCTGAGCGGCGACGCGGCGCCCTGAGCGGCGACGCGGCGCCGCTATCATCGGCGGCATGCCAGACCGTCCCATCAAGGTGCTCATCGCCAAGCCTGGTCTCGACGGCCACGACCGGGGTGCCAAGGTGCTCGCGCGTGGCTTGCGCGACGAGGGCTTCGAGGTCGTCTACACGGGCATCCGCCAGACACCCGAGATGATCGTGTCAGCCGCGGTCCAGGAGGACGTGGACGTCGTCGGCCTGTCGATCCTCAGCGGTGCGCATCTGACGCTGCTGCCGCGCATCACGGGGTTGCTGCGCGACCAAGGCATGACGGACGTGCTGGTCGCGGCCGGCGGCATCATCCCGGACGAGGACGTGCCGGTGCTTCAGGAGGCCGGCGTCGCCGCGGTCTTCGGTCCGGGCACCAGTATCGGCCAGGTCGCCGAGTACCTCCGCGCCAACGTCAAGCCACGAGACGCGTGACCCATCCGGCGGCGGCCGACCACGGTCGTGCACTCGCCGCCGCCGCACGGTCGGGGGACCGGCGGGCACTTGGCCGACTGTTGACGGAGATAGAGGGTCGGTCCGCTGCTGCCCGTGCCGCGTTGGGCGAGCTGTACCCATTGGCCGGCGGCGCGCACCTGGTGGGCATCACCGGGCCGCCGGGCGCTGGCAAGAGCACGCTTGTGACATCCCTCGTCGCGGCGGCACGTGCTCAGGGTCGGACGGTCGCGGTGCTCGCCATCGATCCGTCGAGCCCCATCACGGGTGGCGCCATCCTGGGTGACCGGGTGCGCATGCAGCAGCACGCTGCGGATGACGGCGTGTTCATTCGGTCCATGGCCACCCGCGGACATGCCGGTGGTCTGGCCGTGGCGACGGTGGACGCCGCCTCGGTGCTCGATGCCTGCGGCTTTGGCCTCGTGCTCATCGAGACGGTGGGCACCGGCCAGGGCGAGGTGGACGTGGCCTCGCTGGCGGACACGACCGTGGTGGTGCAGGCGCCCGAGATGGGTGATGAGGTCCAGGCACTCAAGGCCGGACTGCTGGAGGTGGCCGACATCGTGGCCGTGACCAAGGCCGACCGTCCCGGCGCGGACCAGGCAGCCGCGTCGCTCCGGGCGATGCTGACGGTCGGTGCGCAGCACGACCGTGCGGCCGGTGACCGGCCCCGACCTCGCCGCCCGGAGGTGCTGCTGGTGTCCGCCATCGCCGGCACGGGTGTGGTGGAGTTGCTTGCCGCCATCGACCGCCGCGCGCCGAGCACCGATGACGCCGCCCCCGACCGGCGTGATGCCGCATACGTCCGGGCCGAGACGCAGCTCGTGGGCCTGGTCATGGAACGGGTCCGCGATCGACTGGCCAGCCCTGCCGCCCGTGCCCGCCTCGCCGAGGCGGTGCGTGCGGTCGCGGCTCATGAGGCGGATCCGTACATCGCCGCGGATGGGCTCCTGGCCACGTTCGTGGACGACGCCCCGTGAGTGATGTGCTCGTCCGGCGACTCGTGCCCGAAGACACCTGGACCGCGTACGCCATCTTCCGGCGTTCGCTCGCCGACCTGCTGACCCGGCAGGGCCAGAGCTGGCCGTGGGTGGAGCATGACGAGACCGAGTGGTTGCAGTGGCGCTCGCTGTTCGAGCATCTGGAGGCGACCGCCGACGAGGCGTGGGGCGCCGAGCTCGATGGCCAGCTCGTTGGCTACGCACGTTCCATCCGGCGGGCGGACACGCGCGAGCTGACCGAGTTCTTCACGCTCCCCGAGGCGCAGGGCAAGGGGGTCGGACGGACGCTGCTTGCGCGTGCTTTCCCGGCCACCGGGGTTCGGCATCGATCGATCCTGGCCACATCGGATCCCGCAGCGCTGTCGCAGTACCTGCGCCATGGCATGCGGGCGAGCACGGTCCTGTATGCCTTCGAGGGTCGACCCGAGCCGCCAGCGGCGCTGCCTACCGGGCTGCAGGCCCTCCGGATGCACGAGGTGCCTCCGGAGGACCGGGTGGGCATCATCGCGCGTATCGATGACCAGATCCTGGGCTCACGTCGGGACGAGGATCACGCGTGGCTTGCTACCCGTGGGCCGGGCTGGCTGCTCATGCGCCACGACAGCCCGGTGGGCTACGCGTACGGCGGCTCTCGCCAGGGGCCGATCGCGACCCTCGACCCGCGGGACATGCCCGCCGCCATCGGTGTCGTGGAGACGGACGCCCTCGCCACCAGTGATGAGTCGTTGTCGTTCACGGTGCCGCTCGCCAACACGGCCGCGACCGACTATCTGCTGGGCCGTCGCTACCGGCTCGATGCCTTCACGATGCATCTGCTCGAGGACCACCCGGTGGTCGCCACCGACCGATACATCCTGACCAGCCCTCCCTTCTTCCTGTGATCGTGTCGCCTGCCCCAGGCGTGGTGGTCGACTGGACGGTCCTGGTCTGCGGCGCCGGCCTGATGGGCCAGGGCATCGCCCAGACGCTGGCGGTGGCTGGTCACCAGGTGCGTCTCTTCGAGCCGGAGCGTGCACGCGCCGAGGCTGGACTCGCCCGCGTCGGCACCGGACTGGACCGGCTGGTCGCGTCCGGCCGACTGACTGTCGAGGAGGCATCGGCCGCCCGACAGCGGGTGTCCGTGACGCCGGACCTGGCGGCCGGTGTCGAGGGCATCGACATCGTCATCGAGGCCATCGTGGAGGAAGAGCAAGCCAAGTCGGGGCTGTTCCGTCAGCTCGACGTCGTGGCTCCCGTTGGCGCGGTCCTGGCATCCAACACCAGCTCGCTGTCCATCGCGACGCTCGCCGCCGCAACTCGGCCCGCGCGACGTGGTCTCGTGATCGGGATGCACTTCTTCAACCCCGTGCCGGCGATGCCCCTGGTGGAGATCATCCGCGGCCCCGACACGAGCGATGCGACCGTGGATATGGTCCGTGCACTCACGGAGTCGATGGCCAAGACGCCGGTGTTGAGCGCCGACCGCCCCGGGTTCATCGTCAATCGCGCCTTGTTCCCGTTGCTCGCGGAGGCGATGCGGGAGCTCGAGGAGGGGGTCGCGACTGCCACCGATATCGACACCGCCGCACGCCTCGGGCTCGGCCATCCGCTCGGCCCCCTGGAGCTGGCCGATCGTATCGGGCTTGATGTCTGCCTGGACATCCTGGAGGTCCTCGCCGCCAGCCTCGACGAGCAACGTTTCCGGCCACCGGACGTCCTGCGGTCACTGGTCGCGGCTGGCCATCTGGGTCGAAAGACAGGCGAGGGGTTCCACCGGTATCCCGCCTGAGCCCGGATGCCGAATGGGGAGTCGTGATCCCAGGCATATCGGAGGCTCACCGCATGACCCGTCGACATCGGTCCACTCGCAGCGCGGCGCTGCTCATCGCCCTCATGACCCTCGTGGGAGCTGGTGGCTTGCGGGTCACGGCGCAGGACGCCTCGGCCACCCCGGACGCATCGGCGATCCCGGGCGCGTCGTCCGCGCCCGGCCACGTGGCCAGCGCCCCGCCATCGTTGGACATCGAGACCATCGACCGAGCATCGCCTGAGCCCGATCTGGTGGTCTCGAACGTCGACCTGGACGCACTGGTCCAGGGCAACACCGACTTCGCATTCGACCTGCTTCGGCAGACGCACGGTGCCAACGTCGCACTCGGCCCGCTGAGCATCTCGATCGCCCTGGCGATGCAGCTCGCCGGAGCCGACGGAGCGACGGCACGCCAGATGGCGCGTGTGCTCCACCTGGACCTGCCACGCGAGCGGCGCGATGCTGCCTTCGACCGGCTGCGACGGGAGCTGGGCGACCTGGCTCGGCCTGGTCTGGAGTCGTCGATCGTGTCCCAGCTCTTCGGGCAGTCGGGTTACGAGTTCGGCGACGACTTCCTGGACACTATCAGCAGCCACTACGCAGCGCCGCTTGCGGTGCTCGACTTTGCGCGGGATGCTAACGCGGCGCGCCAGGTCATCAACGGCTTCGTGGCCGCCCACACAGCCGGCCGCATCGCGGACCTGATCCCGCCGGGTGCAGTGACGGGGTTGACGCGACTCGTGCTGGTGAACGCGACGTATCTCAAGGCGGATTGGGAGCGGCCATTCAACGCGGCATTCACGGAGGCGCGTCCGTTCCTCCTGGCATCCGGCAAGCGTGTGCGCGTCCCCACGATGGCCATGTCCGCGGGCGAAGCCACCGCACGCGGGCCGGGGTATCAGGCGATCGAACTGCCATACGTTGGCGGTCGCCTGGCGATGCTCATCGTGGTCCCCGATGATCTCGGGCGGTTCGAGCGGACACTCACGGCCGCGCGGCTGGCGACTCTTGTCAGCCGTTTGCGCGAGGACGGCGTCGACCTGACATTGCCCATCTTCAGCAGCCGGACCCAGGTGGATCTGATCCCGTCGTTGACTGCGCTTGGCATGCGCGATGCGTTCGACCCTCAGCGAGCCGATCTGTCGGGTGTCAGCGACGAACCGGGCTTGCATGTCAGCGCTGCGATCCACCAGGCGTACATCTCGGTCGCCGAGCAGGGGACCGAGGCGGCTGCGGCGACTGCGATCGGCGACACCGGCACCAGCGGGCCGCCGCCCAAGCTCAACGTGGACCGGCCGTTCCTCTGGATCATCCGCGACCGGGTGACCGGCACGATCCTCTACCTGGGCCACGTGACAGACCCGCGGATCACGGCTCACTGACCGTACCGCCGCCCACCGCCTGCGGGGTCGAGTCATCCGCCCCCGCCCGCTCGGCAAGGCGGTGGGCGGCCGCCGATGTGCGTCACGCGAGCGTCCTGTTGTCTGGCGGCCCCTGGACGGCCGTTCCGCCGACAGATGGCGCGCCGGACGCTCAGCCGATCGCTGGAAGGGCCGAGTGAGACTATCTGGGGGGTTTCGGACGGCCGGATGACCGCTTGGTGCACGCCGCCGCGCGTGGAGTCGGAAGTTGCCTTGGTACGGCCGTCGGTCTGCGCTAGCGAACCCGGAAGCCCACTGCCCGTGCGGCGTCGGCCTGCTGTTGGCCACGGGTCACGAACGTCAGGCCATCATCTCCCGCAAGCGCCAGGCCATCCTCCAATGCCACGGCCAGATGGATGGCATCGAGAGCTCGCAACGGATGGTCGACCACCAGCTGTCGGGCACGCTCCATCACCTTCGACGAACGAAGTGCCAGCAGCTTGAGCGGGCCGCCTGGCCGGCAATCGGCCTCGAACCGGGCGAGCACCTGGGCGCTGTCCGGGATCCGATCCGCGCGACGTGCTGCGACGATGGCGCTCGTGATCTCGATGCGACCGATCTCGGACATGACCACGGGCTCGTCACCGAGCAGCAGCATCTCGCGCAGCGCCGCGTGGCCGTCCTCGTCGCTAAAGTACGCCCCGACGATGGCGCTGGGGTCGCCGTACAGGACGTTCACCGAGGTTCACGCCCAGCCGCGATCGCCTCACTGGCGATCTGCCCGGCGCCGCGCGTCACCGCCCACACCTCGGCGTGGGTGGGTGGCGAACGGTCCAACGACACCACGACTTCGAGGCCTGCGGCCCGGATCCGCGCTTCCAGCACTCGACGGTGGTCGTCCGTGCTCACGGCACTCGCAAGCAGCCCGTTGATGAGCGAGTTCACGGATCGACCCTCAGCCCGGGCGCGGGCCGTGATGGCACGATGCAGCTCGTCGTCCATACGCGTGATCACCGACTTCACCGACCGATGATAGCACCGATGCCGCACAATGCTATCATCGAGCTGATCCAGTGGTCAGCTGATCGTGTGCTCCGCGTTCCGGCGAGCTCAGCTTGCGGCAGCGGGCTCCCGTGCCGGCACGGACGCCAGCCACGTCGACAGCATCAGGGCGCCATCGTCGGTCAGGATGGACTCCGGATGGAACTGGATGCCCTCCACCGGGTACTCGCGATGACGGATGCCCATGACCAGGCCATCGGCGGCCCACGCGGTCACCTCGAGCACGGCCGGCAGCGTGTCTCGGCTGATGGCCAGCGAGTGATATCGGCCCGCGTCCAGCGGCGATGGGAGACCCGCGAAGACACCCTGCCCGGCGTGGGACACGGCCGATCGCTTGCCGTGGACGGGCTCGACACGGATGACATCGCCGCCGTACACCAGGCCCATCGCCTGATGGCCGAGGCACACGCCGAGCAGGGGCATCGTCGGGCCGAGACGCGTGATGAGCTCCACTGAGATACTCGCGTTCTCGGGCCGTGACGGCCCAGGTGAGATGACGATGCCATCGGGATCCATGGCCGCGATCGCGTCCACGCTGATCTCGTCGTTACGGACCACATCGACCTCGGCGCCGAGCATGAGCAGGTACTGATACAGGTTGTAGGTGAAGGAGTCGTAGTTGTCGACGAGCACGATGCGTCGACCGACTCCGGTCATGGGCACCGAACGGCCCGCGATCTCCACCAGGTCGCTCATGACTGTGATCCTTCCCCGGCCGCAGCCGCCACGGTCGCCTCTGCCTGGGCCAGTGCCGTCAGCACGGCACCTGCCTTGGCTGCCACCTCCGCCGACTCCGTCGCGGGCACGGAATCGGCAACGATGCCCGCTCCCGCGTGCACGAACGCGGTGCCGTCACGGAGCACCACGCTCCGGATGGTGATCGCGATCTCCGTATCGTCGGGCGAGAAGTAGCCGACGGCGCCGCCGTACGCGCCGCGCCTGGCACCCTCCACCTCCGCGATCGCCTGCATGGCACGCACCTTTGGCGCGCCGCTCAGGGTCCCGGCCGGGAAGGTGGCCCGTACCGCATCGAACGCGTCCTTGTCGGCACGTAACCGTCCGCGCACCTCTGATACGAGGTGCATCACGTGCGAGTAGCGCTCCACGCCATACAGCAGCGGCCATTCCACGCTGCCTGCCTCAGCCACGCGGCCGACGTCGTTGCGCGCCAGGTCAACGAGCATCGCGTGCTCGGCGAGCTCCTTCTGGTCTGCGCGCAGGTCCGCCTCAAGCTCGGCGTCACGCACCGGATCGTCTGAGCGGGGCCGCGTCCCGGCGAGTGGCCGCGTGACGACCTCCCCGTCACGCACCCGGACCAGGAGCTCCGGCGAGGCACCCAGGATGGAGCTGCCGGGTCCCAGGTCCAGCGCGAACAGGTAGGGCGATGGGTTGATGCGCCGCAAGGCGCGATAGATGGTCAGTGCAGGCGCCCGGTTGGGCACCGAGAAGCGTCGGGCGGGCACGACCTGGAGCATCTCGCCCGCGTGGATATCCTCGACCAGCTTGGCCACGCCCGCCTCATACACCGGGTCGGCCGCGGGTGGCACGTGGCGCACTGGCCGTTCCCCGTGATTGCCGAGTCGCGTCGGCACCTCATCCGGAGCCGGGATGGACAGCTGTGCCGCCACCGAAGCCAGGCGGGCCGCGGCGCCATCGTCCTCGATGGTCGCGAGCGTCGCGGTCTGGGCCAGGTGGTCGAACGCGATGACCACGGAGGGCATGTGGAAGAGCGCTTCCGGCAGGCCGACCGGGTCGAGGTCCGGCACGGGCAGCTTCTCCCAGCGCGCCGCCGCGTCATAGCTCACGAAGCCGATGCCCGCGGACAGTGGCAGGGGGAAGCCGGGTGCCTCCACACGTGGCGGCAGCACCCGTCGGAGCGCCTCCAGCGGATCAGCCTCGGCGAAGCGCTCCAGCTCCTGGTAGTCAGCGTCCCAGACCACGGCCTCGCCCTGGTCCACGATGAGCGTCCGGCCCCGGACGCCCACGAAGGAGTAGCGTCCGTATCGGGCGCCACCCTCCACGCTCTCCAGGATGAATGCCAGCCGGTCCTTGAGCCGCAGCGCGGCCGCGACGGGCGTGAGCGTGTCCGCGCTCAACTCGATAGCGGCCATCCTGCCGCCGGAAGTCGATGGATCCGCGCCGAGCGCGTCTCCGGTCACTGGTGCCACCGGTGCGATCACGGTGTGCCCTCCACGATGTCGATGAGTCGGTCCACAGCCTCCAGATAGCCCTGCCAGCCCTTGCCCATCACGGTGCCGGTCACGGCAGGTTGGATGACCGACACCTGTCGCCACGCTTCGCGGGTCCGGATGTCGCTGATATGGATCTCGATGGCCGGCGTCTCCGCAGCCACCAGCGCGTCGTGCAACGCGTAGCTGTAATGCGTGAATGCCCCCGGATTGATGACCACACCCTCGTAGTCACGCTGCTCCAGCCGGTCGATGAGGGCACCCTCATGGTTCGATTGGAAGGCCTCGAGGCTCGCGCCCCGCACAGATGCCCGCTCCCGGCACGCATCGACGACCTGGGCGAGCGTGGTCGAGCCGTAGATCTCCGGTTGACGCAGGCCCAGCCGTCCCAGGTTGGGACCGTTGAGCAACAGGATCCTCACGCCGCGGCTCCAGGCGTGATGCGGTCCATGGCGTGATCCAGCTCCGCCTCGGTCACGTCATCGACGTCGACGACATTCCCGATGGCCATGGGCAGGATCCAGCGCTGGCGGCCACGGACCCGCTTCTTGTCCGAGCCGAGGGCATCCCGGACAGCGCTGCGATCGAATGCTCGGGTGAGGCGATAACCCAGGCGTCGCAGCAGGTCGTCGATGCGCTCGCCGAGACCAGCTTCGGCGCCGCGGCCCTCCGCGATGGCCGTCACGGCCCGCAACCCGAGCACGACTGCCTGGCCGTGCGGCAGCTGGTAGCCACTCTCGATCTCCAGGGCATGACCCAGGGTATGGCCCAGGTTGAGCGTCCGTCGCTCTCCGGCTTCGAATGGGTCGCGATCCACGACGCCCAGCTTGAGGCGCATGGCGCGTTCGACCATCGCGTAGCGGGCCGGCTCATCGTCGAGCAGCGCGGCCTCCCCGCGGGTCTCGAGGAGCGACCAGAGCCACGGATCGCCGATGACAGCCGATTTGAGCACCTCCGCCAGGCCATCGCGCAACAGCTCCCGGGGCAGTGTCCGCAACGTGGCCACGTCGCCGATGATGGCGACGGGTGGCCAGAAGGCACCCGCGGCGTTCTTGGCTGCGGCCAGGTCCACGGCCACCTTGCCCCCGATGGCCGAATCGGACAGCGCCAGCCAGGTTGTGGGCACCTGGATGAGCGGCGCACCCCGCAGGTACATGGCCGCGGCGGTGCCCACCAGGTCACCGGTCGTGCCGCCACCGATGGCGATCCAGGCATCGCCGCGTTCCGCACGCATGCCCGCGGCGGACTCCAGCAGCTGCTCCACGGAGCTCATGCGCTTGCCTCGTTCGCCGGCCGCGATGCGCAGCTGCCGCTCCCCGGGGAATGCGGCCATGACATCCGGGAGCGCTGCGGCCGCCCGTTCGTCGGCCACGACCACGGGCACGCCTGTGGACATGTCCGTCAGGATGGGTCCAAGGGTCGCGGCGTCCAGGTCGCGGCCGTAGACGACCCGGGCGTCACGGGGACCCATCGGGTGATCACGACGCGTCCGGGCATCGAACAGGCGGCGTGCATGAGGACGTGGCCCCGACACGGCCGCGGCCACGCTCGCGGCCACGGCTCGGGTGGTGCCCACCGACTCGACTCGCACATCTGCCGCGGCATAGTACGGCTCCCGCGCAGCACGTAGGCGGGCCAGCCCTGCGCTGGGATCGCCGGCGACCATCGGTCGTCGCTCGTCGGAGTGCCGCAGACGCGCCGCGAGGCGATCGTCCACGGTATCCAGCCAGACCACGCTCCCGGCATCCCAGAGCGCCCATCGGCTGAGCGGGTCGATGATGGCGCCGCCACCGGTCGCGATGACGGCACCCTCGACCGCGACAGCACGCGTCACCTCGGCCGCCTCGATCTCCCGAAAACGGGCCTCGCCATCGCGCTCGATGATGCGCGCCGGGCTGACCCCGATACGCGCCGTGATCTGGCGATCGATGTCCACGAACGGACGCGCCATGGACTCCGCCAGGAGTCGACCGACACTGCTCTTGCCCGATGCGGACAGCCCCACGAGGACGATGGCGTCAGGCATCGACGCTGTCCCCCACGCTGGCTCGCAGCGCGTCGCGCATCGCCTCGATGGGTGCAGGCACCCCGATCCACAGCTCGAGGCTTCTCCAGGCCTGACCCAGGAGCATGCCGCCGCCCGCGCGCGCGGCAGCCCCTACGGCACGCGCCTCACGCACCAGGCGCGTCGGACTCGGTCGATAGACCAGGTCGAACACGGCAAGGTCGGATCGGAGCAGCTCGATGGGCACGGGCGACTCGTCCGCGGTGGTGCCGATGGGCGTGGCATTGATGACCAGGTCGGCACTCGCGAGGTGGTCTGCCAGCCGGTCCCACGAGCCGTCGGCCCGGGCCACCCGGACCAGTGCGCCATCGAGGCGGGTCACGGCAAGTTCCACGGCCCGGGATGCGCCACCAGCGCCGAGCAGCACCACACGCCCCAGGCCGTCGGGCCGGAGCAGGACCAGCTCATCCATGAGCGCCGGCAGGTCCGTGTTGTGACCCACGAGACGCTCGCCATCCCGCACCACGCAGTTGACGGCATCGGCCTGTGCCGCGTCCGGGGTGATGTCATCCATGAGCTGCGCGACCGCGGCCTTGTGGGGCGCGGTCACGTTGGCGCCGCCAGCGTCAGCGTCACGCAGCCCGTTCACGGCCGCCGGGAGGTCGGCCGGCGCCACGTCCCGGATGTCATACGTGTGCGGCAGCCCGAGCGCCGCGAACGCCCCGGCCATCATGGCCGGCGAGGCGGAGTAGTTGATGCCCTGGCCCAGCAGCCCGAACCGGAGCACTTGCGTCACGCGTCGACCCCGGAGATGGGGGTCGCCTCCGAGGCGGCATCGTCGGGCAGTGACGAGACCTCGTCCGTGACCACGCTGAGGGCAGCACCACGCGGGCCCCTCGAGCGTGCGCGCCGACG